>CEQM01257724.1_pt1 | contig 19585 bp, 11 predicted proteins | sample 531111 | NCBI WGS metagenome assembly CEQM01 (sample SAMEA2621278, study PRJEB7988) | marine metagenome | biome: marine biome (ENVO:00000447); feature: deep chlorophyll maximum layer (ENVO:xxxxxxxx); material: "saline water (ENVO:00002010), including plankton (ENVO:xxxxxxxx)" | depth 120 m
AACTTTTTCATAGTAATAATAATTATATAATTTTCTTAGTTAACAGGAACAAATATATATTAAAAAAACTATTACAGGAACTTTTTTTCAATTTATTACATATTTTTTATTAAAAAACCTCTGTTAAACAAAAACCTTAATCTGTTAAAATTAATTAGAAATATTTAAGTTTTTATATAATGTTAATCTGTTTTTTTTTATAAAACCATCTAAATAAAGCAATTTTTCACTTAAAATAGGTTTAGTGATATCAACTTCTATGCAATTTGATTCTATTTGATCGTAACACATTAATTCTTTTATATTGTTATTATTGTTAAATCTAATTTGAATGTTTCCAGATTGAACATCATTTATATTAATTGAAGATTTGCTTTTTATTCTTTCAAAGTATTTCACCTGACTATTACCATATACATTTATATAGTGAATTGTTTGATTTTTGAATTTTCCATTTAATGTGTTACCGGATATTTGATTAAAATATGTTAACGAATCTATAGGAGATAGAATGAAAGGATTTTTAGTAATATAAATACTGTCAAGGTTATTTTCTCTTGTATATAATTCAATTAATTCGCCAGTAATTTGGGTATCTTTAAACCATAATACAGGTTGGTCGTGCATATATATATCTTTATAGTTAGAGTAAAAATGCATTCTTTTACAAGAACCTTCTAATTGATTACCATAGATAATAACATTATTCAAAATCTTTAATTCTTCTTTATCTTGATTTATTGTTAGAGTATCGCCATATATTTTTAATGTATCACTAGAGTTAATTAATTCGATAAAAGAATTGTTAGTCATAGTGGATATACTGTCAATTTGATAAAAATTATCACCATAAAGGTGTGTTTTGTCATTTATTTTTACATCCACATTGTTTGAAAAATAACTTGTATTTTTTTTCAAATCGATAAATAGTTTATTAGATTTTATTAATAAACTATCTGTTTCAACTTCAACATCAGTAAATAAATTAAAGCTTATAAATTGTTCTAAGTCACCTTTTTTACATTTTATTACTAAGTCATCTTGATAGATTATGGTTGTGCCTGAGAAATTAATTAATTGATTGTTTTTTTTCAGATTTTCTGTATAAAGTTTATATGTTTCATTGAATAATTTAACTTGGTTATTGAAATTAGCAACTTTTGATTTATTATTATATGTAAGTTTTTCACTTTCTATTTGCATTTCATTATTCTTAACATAACCTCCCTGATTATAAGATAAAATATTATTATTATAACTATATTTTGCATTGTCACTGTAAATTACCAGATTATCTAATTCAATCACTGTGTTATTAAGAAATGAAATGGTACTATCTAATTTGTGAATATTTATTGCATCTGATGAGCATTTTAGTTCAGTATTAACAACATTAATATTTCCCCAGCCTATTAAATTTTCTTTATATTCATCAAATAACATAGTGTCACATTGAATTGTAAATTCAGTGTATTCAATAATAACATCACCTGATAATTTTTGAAAAATAGTATCATTAATTATAATTTGCTCTAACTTATTAGATTGAATTATATTAACTGGATTTTGAGACCACAAATTTTGATAGGAAAAAAGAATAATTATGAATAGATAAATAGATTTTATAATAATCTGATTTTTCATCTAAATATTGTTTGTTTTCTGTCAGGTCCAACTGATATAATTGAGATAGGCTTTTTTAGTTCTTTTTCTAAAAAATCAATGTAATCTATAAATTCTTTTGGGAATTTATCAATTGATGTTATTTGTGAAATATCTTGTGTCCATCCTTTCATTTTTTTATATATAGGTTCAATGCAATCATCATTAAGACTGTAAGGTAAATGTTTAATTTCTTTACCCATATATTTATAGCCAGTGCATACATTGATATTTTCAAAACCACTTAACACATCGGCTTTCATCATGCTTAGTTCTGTTACTCCATTTATTTGGATTGCATATTTTAATGCAGGTAAATCAATCCAGCCACATCTTCTTGCTCTTCCGGTAGTAGATCCAAATTCATTGCCTTTTTTTGCTAGCAATTGACCAGTAATATCATTAATTTCAGAGGGGAAAGGCCCAGATCCAACTCTAGTGCAGTATGCCTTAAATATACCAATTACATTTTTAATATTATTAGGTGCGATGCCCAATCCGTTACAAGCACCAGAAGAAATTGTATTAGATGATGTAACAAAGGGGTATGTCCCAAAATCTATATCTAATAAGGTTCCTTGAGCACCCTCAGCTAAAATCTTTTTTTTCTTGGATAATTCTTTGTTTAAAAAATATTCACTGTCAATAAATGGAATTTCTTTAATTCTTTTAATTGCTTTAAACCATAACTCAATTTCTTTATCATAATTTTCTTTATAATCATAATGACTAAGAAGTTGTTTATGCTTATTAATTAAATTAAAGAATTTTGTTTCAAAATTATTTAGCTCGCAATCACCAATTCTGATTCCATTCCGTCCAGTTTTATCCATATATGTTGGTGTGATGCCTCTTAATGTTGATCCAATTTTATCTTTTCCTTTTGAAATTTCTGATGCTGCATCTAAATGTTTATGTGTTGGAATAATAAGGTGAGCTTTTCTTGATATAGAAAGGTTATTTGAGTAGTTAATTCCCATTTTATTTAACATATCTAATTCTTTGCACAATGTAACTGGATCAATAACAACACCATTTCCTATGATATTTTGTACATTTTGATTAAATATTCCGGATGGTATCGTGTGTAATACAAATTTTTTATTATTGAAAATTATTGTGTGTCCAGCATTTGGTCCCCCTTGAAATCTTGCAATAATATCATATTTTTTACTTATAAAATCTACAATTTTTCCTTTTCCTTCATCACCCCATTGTAGGCCTAATAAAACATCTACTAAATTCATATTTTACATTTTTTATTTTCACATTTACCATACACATTTAGTGAATGATTATCAACCTGAAATTCTGTTATTTTTTCTATTCCATCTAAAATATTTTTTATTCTAGGGTCACAAAATTCCATAATTTTACCACATGTTATACAAATTAAATGGTCATGTTGTTTTTTATTAAGAGATTTCTCATATAGAATTTTATTATCATTAAAATTAGTTTTTTTTATTAATTTCGCTTTAGTTAAAATTTGTAAATTATTATAAATTGTCGCCTTACTTATCTTTTCTTTTTTATTGATGCAATTATACAAAAAGTCAATATCAAAATGAGTTGATATTTTGTAAATATATTTAAGAATGATATATCTTTCAGGTGTTTGTCTTAAGTTATTCTCTATTAAGTATTTGTTTAATAATTCTTTTGCTTGCATTTTAATTTATTTATAAATTACTCATTTATTCTATTAACATATTCTACTCCTTCAATTTTTTTAATCTGTTTCATTACTTTAGTTAAATGTTTATTGTTTTTAATGGATAAATTTATTCGTCCATAAAATAATCCATCATCGCTATTAAAATTAACTAATTTCATATTTACATTCATATTACTTGATATAACATTAGTTATCTTATTGACAAGGCCAACAGAATCTATACCTTTTATTTCAATTAATGCATCAAATTCAATATTTTTTGAACTTTTCCATTTACAATTTACAATTCTATATGCAAAGTTAGTTCTTAATCGAATTGCATTTGGACATGCGATAGAATGAATTTTAATTCCTTCTTTCACAGTTACAAATCCAAAAACTTTATCACCAGAAATAGGTTGACAACAAGGTGCAATTTTATAATCTAAAATTTCTTCTTCATCACCAAAAACTAATAATTTACTTTGTTCTTGCTTTATTACAATTTTATCTTTTTTTGCTCTTTTGATGAATTTAGATTTTATAAATTCATACCAGCTATCTCTTTTTGATTTGAATTCCTTTAATTGATCATTTGATATTTTTGCAATACCTACTCTATAAAATAATTCTAGGCTATCATTTAATTCAAAATATATTTGTAAATCATTTACTATTGACTCATTAAATTTAATTTTTAGATGTTTAAGTTTTCTTATTAATGTTTCTTTACCATCTTTAGCAATTTCTTTTTTTTCTTGTTTTAATGAATTTTTTATTTTATTTCTTGCTTTTGTAGTAATAACAAAATCTAACCAATCCTCTTTAGGAGTTTGTTTTCTGGAGCTAATAATTTCTATTTGATCACCACTCTTTAATTTATGACTTAAGGGAACAAGTTTTCCATTTACTTTTGTACCTAGACAACTTTTTCCTAAATCAGTATGTATTTGAAATGCAAAATCTAAAGATGTAGCACCATTAGGAAGAGTTACTAAATCTCCAGTAGGAGAAAAAACAAATATTTCTTCAGAAAATAGATTTAACTTGAAATCATCAACAAACTCTATAGCAGTTTCTTGTTCATCTTCTAATGTATCACGAATTCTATTTATCCAACTATCTAAATTATTTTGAATTTTTTTATTTAAATTTTTATTTTCTTTGTATTTCCAATGAGCTGCATATCCTTTTTCTGCAATTTCATCCATTCTTTGACTTCTAACTTGTACCTCAACCCATGATCCATCCATCCCCATTACTGTAGTATGTAGAGATTCATAGCCATTAAATTTCATATTTGATATCCAATCTCTTAATCTATCGGGATTTGGTTTGTAAAAATCTGTAACAATTGAATATACTTTCCAGCATAATTCTTTTTCTTTTTCTTCCGAACAATCAATAATAATCCTAATCGCAAATTTGTCAAATACTTCTTCAAATTCTATTTCTTTTTCAATCATTTTTTTTCTAATTGAAAAAATTGATTTTGGTCGTCCTTTAATTGAGCATTTTATATTTTCTAATTTCAATTTTTCTTTAATTGGACGAGTAAATTTCTTGATGTATTTTTCTCTGTTGTCCTTTGTTTCATTAAGTTTTTTAGAAATGTCAAAATAAGTATTTGGCTCTGTGTATTTTAAACTTAAATCTTCTAATTCAGTTTTAATTGAATATAATCCAATTCGATGTGCAAGAGGAGCATAAAGATATAATGTTTCAGAAGAAATTCTTTGTTGTTTTTTTTGATTTAAATATTCTAAAGATCTCATATTATCTAATCTATCCGCAATTTTTATTAAAACAACCCTAATGTCATTTGATAATGTTAAAATCATTTTTCTAAAGTTTTCAGCTTGTAGAGAAACATCTGCATCTACCACACCTGAAATTTTAGTTAAACCATCTATAATAAGTGATACTTCTTTACCAAATATTTTTTCAATATCGTCTAATGTAGTGTCAGTATCTTCTACTACATCATGCAATAGGCTACATATAATAGAAGTTGATCCTAATCCAATGTCATTAGAAACAATCTTAGCAACTGCTATAGGATGTGTTATAAATAACTGGCCAGATTTTCTTCTAGAATTTTTATGAGCTTCAATTGCTAGATTGAATGCTTTTCTGATGTTTTTTTTTTCGACAACACTAGTTTTTTTACTAATAGTGCGAATCAATGATCTATATTCATTTATAATAATTTGATTTTCCGATATTTCCGATTTTTTTTTATTCATCAGGGCATATTATTTGCTGATACAATTTAAAAATTTATTCAAATTATCCAATTATTTGATTTTTCACTTCTCCAAAGCCAATTTTTATATATTTATTTTGTGCACAACCTCGCATGATTAGTGTGTCATCATCCATTAAAAATTTTCGACTTTCACCATTTTTTAATTTCACTTCTTGTGTTCCAGCCCATGATAATTCTAACATAGAACCATATTCTTCCTTTTTTGGTCCAGAAATTGTACCTGATGCCATAAGATCACCTGCATTGATATTGCAGCCATTAATTGTATGATGAGCAAGCTGTTGACACATATTCCAGTACATGTATTTAAAGTTAGAATTTGATATTTTAGTGTTAATTCCATCTAATGTTTGAATAATAACTTCTAGATTTACATCATAATTTTTCAAACCATTAAAATTCAAATATGGACTAATAGGTTGTTGTTGAGTTTCACCTTTTGTTTTAAAGGGTTCTAGTGCATCTAAAGTAATAATCCAGGGAGAAATACTAGATGCAAAACTTTTCCCTAAAAATGGACCTAGAGGAACATATTCAAACTTTTGAATATCTCTAGCGGACCAATCATTAAACAAACATAGTCCAAAAATATATTTTTCTGCTTCATCAGTTGAAATACTATTTCCCAAGGGTTTTCCTTGACCGGTTATAAATGCCATTTCAAGTTCAAAGTCAAGTAATTTTGATTTAGAAAATATTGGAATTTTAGATCCTTTTGGTAAAATTTGTCCTGAGGGTCTTTTTATTTTTTCACCGGATAATATTATTGACGATGCTCTACCGTGGTATCCTACTGGTATATGTAGCCAATTTGGTAAAAGAGCATTTTCTGGATCTCTAAACATTTTGCCAACATTCATTGCATGATCTTTACTGGAGTAAAAATCGGTATAGTCGCCTATTTTAACAGGCATTATTGATTGAATTTCATTAATAGGAAAAAGAACTTCTTTGTTAATAATATTTTCTTTTATTTTCTGATTTTTTTCATCAAATATTTCTGCAATTTCATCTCTAATTAATCTCCATATCTTTTTATTTTGTTTTAAAAATTCATTTAGATTCGTATTGTTTGTAAAAGTTCCTTTTTTTAAAGGAAGTGCATCAAAATAATGTAATTGTTCTAGCCTTGATAAGCTAATTGCGGTTTCACCAATTCTACTTCCTATATGAATTGTTTCGTTGTCATTTTTTTTAGATTTAAACACTCCAAAAGGGATATTTTGTATTGGAAAATGAGAATTGTGATCATATTTAATCCAAGATTTTCTAGTGATGTCATTTGCTTTAATCATTATGCATTTTTTATATTTAAAATAAATATATTTAATTTTTTATTTCAAAAACATAAATTATGAAAAACTTAGATGCAGATGTTTTTAAATTAATACAAAAAGAGCATGAAAGACAAAATAAAGGAGTGGAATTAATTGCTTCTGAAAATTATGTTAGCCAGGATGTTTTGGATGCAGCAGGATCTATTTTAACTAACAAATATGCCGAAGGTTATCCAGATAAAAGATACTACGGAGGATGCGAATTTGTTGATGAGATTGAGAATTTAGCAATTAAAAGATTACAATTATTGTTTAATGCAGAATATGTAAATGTACAACCTCACTCTGGTTCTCAAGCAAATAGTGCTGTATATCTTGCTTGTTTACAACCTGGTGATAAAATTTTAGGTTTTGATTTAGCACATGGAGGCCATTTGACACATGGTTCACCAGTGAATTTTTCAGGTAAATTATATTCAACTAGTTTTTATGGAGTGTCACAAGAAACAGGTTTAATTGATTACGAAAAAATGCGTTCTACTGCATTAAAAGAAAAGCCTAGTATGATTATTTGTGGTGCCTCTGCTTATTCTAGGGATTGGGATTATAAAGCTTTTAGAGAAGTTGCTAACGAAGTTAATGCAATATTATTGGCTGACATATCACATCCTTCTGGCTTAATAGCAAAAGGCTTGTTAAATGACCCTTTTGAATTTTGTGACATTATAACTACTACAACTCATAAAACCTTAAGAGGCCCTAGAGGTGGTATTATTATGATGGGTAAGGATTATGAGAATCCATTTGGTCATAAAAATAAAAAAGGAGATTTAAAGATGATGTCTAATATTTTAAATTCAGGTGTTTTTCCTGGTTCACAAGGTGGGCCTCTCGAACATATTATTGCTGCTAAAGCAGTTGCTTTTAATGAAGCTTTACAAGATGAGTTTTTTCATTATATGATGCAGGTTAAAAAAAATGCAAATTATTTATCAACAGGTTTGTCTAATTTAGGATATAATATTGTTTCTGGTGGAACTGATAATCATTGTTTACTAATAGATTTAAGGTCTAAAAATATTACAGGTAAAGATGCAGAATTTGCTTTAGGTCAAGCTCATATTACAGTAAATAAAAATATGGTTCCTTTTGATGATAAATCTCCTTTTATTACTTCAGGAATAAGAATAGGTACTGCGGCAATAACAACTCGAGGTTTACTGGAAAAAGACATTGAATCAATCGTTGAATATATAGATGAAGCATTATTTTTATATAAAAATCAAAAATCGCTTTTATCTTTGGGGAAAAAAGTCAATGATAAAATGACTAAATTCCCAATTTTTAAATATTAATTATTATGAAATGTGGAATAGTTGGCCTACCAAATGTAGGAAAATCAACATTATTTAATTGTTTATCCAATGCAAAAGCATTAGCTGCAAATTATCCATTTGCTACGATTGAACCTAATATTGGTATCATTCCTGTTCCAGATAAAAGATTAGATGAATTAGTTAAGATGATAAATCCTAAAAATGTACAGTCTGCAATAGTTGAAATAGTTGATATTGCTGGACTTGTTAAGGGTGCTAGTAAAGGTGAGGGATTGGGAAATAAATTTTTAGCTAATATTAGAGAAACAAATGCAATTATTCATGTCTTAAGATGTTTTGAAGATTCTAATATTACTCATGTAGATGGTGTTATTGATCCTGTTGCAGATAAAGAAACAGTTGAATTTGAGTTGCAATTAAAGGACATTGAAACTCTTGAAAAAAGACAAGAAAATTTAAAAAGAATAGCTAATTCAGGTGATAAAAATGCACTAAAAGAGCTAAAGTTAATTAATCAATATCATAATTATATTTCATCTGGAAATTCAGCAAGAAATTTAATTCTTGACGACAATGATTGTATTTTGAAATTAAATTTATTAACAAATAAACCAGTTTTATATGTTTGTAATGTAGATGAAAAATCAATTAATGGAAATCAATATACTGCATCTGTTAAAGAGTCGTTATCTAAATGTGATTCAAAAATGCTTATTATTTCTGCCGCTATAGAGGCTGACATAAATGAATTGGATTCTACAAGTGATAAATATGAATTTCTCGAGTCTGTTGGACTTGAAGAACCAGGTGTTAATAAAGTGATTAAGTCTGCATATTCCTTGTTAGGATTACATACATTTTTTACGGCAGGTGAAAAAGAGGTCAGGGCATGGACAATAAAACAAGGTGCAAAAGCACCACAAGCTGCAGGTGTAATTCATACAGATTTTGAAAAAGGTTTTATTAGAGCAGAAGTTATTACATATAAAGATAGAATTCAATATAAAACAGAACAAGCATGTAGAGAAGCGGGAAAAGTATCAATTGAAGGAAAAAACTACGAAGTTTGTGATGGTGATGTAGTTCATTTCAGATTTAATGTTTAACTAAATTAGTTTGACTTTGAATTATTTTTTTAAATTAAAAAAAAAGAAACAACTGACTAATGTGTAATTGTTAATAAGTTTTATATTTTCTTTATTTGCTTAATTTTTAATCTTTTGTAGATTTATTACATCTATTAATTTAACATGGTATTAGATATGGCTAAACATCAATATACAGAGGATAGTATAAAGTCCTTGGATTGGAAGGAGCATATTAGAATGCGACCTGGAATGTATATTGGTAAAATTGGAGATGGTAGTTCTCATGACGATGGAATATATGTTCTTTTAAAAGAGGTTCTTGATAATTCTATGGACGAGTTTGTGATGGGATATGGAAAGACTATCGAAATAAGTGTGAGAGGTCAAAAGGTAATTGTGAGAGATTATGGAAGAGGAATTCCCTTGGGAAAAGTTCTTGATTGTGTTTCAAAAATTAATACTGGTGGAAAATATGATACGAAGGCCTTTAAAAAAGCAGTTGGTTTAAATGGTGTTGGTACAAAAGCAGTAAATGCATTATCCGAGTATTTTAAAATTCAGAGTTTTCGTGAAAAAGAATTTAAGAATATTGAATTTGAGAGAGGAGAAATCATGCAGGAAGATATAATTAGTGAAACATCTCAAAGAAATGGAACTAAAGTTATATTTATACCTGACTCTAATATATTTGGTAAATATAGATTTTTAGATGACTATATAGTAACTATGATTTGGAACTATGTATATCTAAATCCTGGTTTAAGCATTTATTATAATGGTCAAAAATATTTTTCTGAGAATGGATTACATGATTTGTTACAAGCTAATATTGATTCAAAATTAGCTTATCCAATTATTCATTTAAAGGGTCATGATATTGAAGTAGCATTAAGTCATTCTACACAAAAATATGGTGAAACCTATTTTTCATTTGTAAATGGTCAACATACTACTCAAGGAGGAACACATCAGTCTGCACTAAGAGAAACTGTTGTGAAAACATTAAGAGAATTTTATAAAAAAAACTATGATGCATCAGATATAAGGCAGTCTATAATTGCTTCAATAAGTTTAAAAGTAATGGAACCTGTATTTGAGTCGCAAACAAAAACAAAACTAGGTTCTTCAGAAATGGGGGGTGGGTTACCAACAATTAGAACCTACATTAATGATTTTATTAAAAATAATCTAGATAACTTTTTGCATAAAAATCAGGAAATATCAACTTTACTTCATTCTAAAATTCAACAATCAGAAAAGGAGAGAAAAGAATTATCTGGGATAAAAAAAATTAGTAGAGAGAGAGCGAAAAAAGCTAATTTACATAATCGTAAATTGAGAGACTGTAAAATACACTATAATGATTCAAAAGGCGATAGAAGATTGGAAACTACTATTTTTATAACTGAGGGTGATTCTGCAAGTGGATCTATTACAAAATCAAGAGATGTACAAACACAAGCTGTATTTAGTTTGAAAGGAAAACCACTAAATTCTTATGGTTTAACTAAACGAATTGTGTATGAAAATGAAGAATTTAATTTGCTGCAGAGTGCATTAAATATTGAAGATGGATTAGATAATTTAAGATATAATAATATAGTAATCGCAACAGATGCGGATGTAGATGGTATGCACATCAGATTATTGCTAATAACATTTTTTCTTCAATTTTTCCCTGATTTAGTTAAAGAAAAACATTTATATATCCTTCAAACTCCTTTATTTCGTGTTAGAAATAAGTATGAAACAGTATATTGTTATGATAAATATGAAAAAAAGATTGCCGAAGATAAATTAAAAGGTAAAATTGAAATTACTAGATTCAAGGGTTTAGGTGAAATTTCTCCGTCAGAATTTAAAGAATTTATAGGTGAGAAAATGAGAATTGACCCTGTAATTTTAAAAGGCAATACAACAATTGATGATTTATTAAAATTTTATATGGGTAAAAACACACCTCAAAGACAACAGTTTATTATTGATAACCTCAAATTAGAAGAAAATTTAATTATAGATAATAATGATGAGTGAAGAAAATAATTATATTGAAGATATTAATGATACTGATGAATCTCTCAATAAGTTAGCTTCATTATCGGATATGTATGAAGATTGGTTTTTAGACTATGCTTCTTATGTTATTCTTGAACGATCAGTTCCTTTCATACTAGATGGATTAAAACCAGTTCAAAGAAGAATATTACATTCTTTAAAGGAAATGCATGATGGTCGCTATCATAAAGTTGCAAATTTGATTGGAAACACAATGAAATATCACCCTCATGGTGATGCTTCAATTGCTGATGCGTTAGTGAAAGTAGCTCAAAAAGAATTACTTATTGATATGCAAGGAAATTGGGGTAATATTTTTACTGGTGACAGAGCTGCAGCACCTAGATACATTGAAGCTAGATTATCTCAGTTTGCTTTAGATGTTGTTTTTAGTCCTAAAGTTACAGATTGGCAGTATTCCTATGATGGTAGAACCAAAGAACCTGTATCACTTCCTATTAAATTTCCTCTTCTTCTTAATCAAGGTGCAGAAGGAATAGCTGTTGGTTTATCAACCAAGATTCTTCCTCATAATTTCATTGAGCTTATAAATGCCTCAATATCAATACTTAAAGGTAAAGGTAAAAGAATTTTTCCTGATTTTTTAACTGGAGGAATAGCTGATTTTTCAGATTATAATGATGGGAAAAGAGGTGGAAAAGTTCTTGTGAGAGCAAAAATTAATTTAATTGAGAATAATCTGTTAAAAATTACTGAAATTCCATTTAGCACCAGTACAACTAGTTTAATTGATTCCATTGTTCGTGCAAATGATAAAGGTAAAATTAGAATTAAAAAAATAGAAGATAATACTGCTGAAAATGTAGAAATCTTAATTTATCTTCCAAATGGAGTTTCCACTGATAAAACAATTGATGCATTATATGCATTTACTGATTGTCAAATCTCTATTTCTCCTTTATCTTGTATTATTAGTGATAATAAGCCTGTTTTTCTAGGGGTTAGTGAATTATTGAAATTGTCAACAGAAAACACTAAGATTATACTAAAAAAAGAATTAGAAATTCAATTAAAAGAGTTAGAAGGGCGTTGGCAAGCATTGACATTAGAACAAATTTTTATTGAAAAGAGAATTTATAGAAAAATTGAGGAAATTGCATCTTGGGATGAGGTGATAAAAATAATCTATCATTCATTATTACCTTATGAGAATAATTTAATTAGAAAAATAACAAATGATGATATTATTCAATTAACTGAGCTAAGGATTAAGAAAATCACTCGTTACGATCTTGAAAAAGAAAAAGATAAAATCAAAAATATAGAAGAATTAATTCAACAAACTAAGTTTAATATTAATAATTTGGTTGATTATGCAATAGATTATTTTAAAAATTTAAAAAAGAAGCATAGCCTTGGTAAGGAAAGAAAGACAGAAATTAAAATTTTTGATAAAATTGTTGCCTCAAAAGTTGCTATAGCTAATAAGAAATTATATGTCAATAAACAAGATGGATTTGTAGGTACATCTTTAAGAAAAGAAGAGTTTGTTTGTGAATGTTCTGACATTGATGATTTGATCGTTTTTAAATCTGATGGAACAATGGTGGTTACAAAAGTAGCTGCTAAAGTATTTGTTGGCAAGGATATTATATATGTAAATGTATTTAAAAAAAATGATGACAGGACAATTTATAATATGATATACAGAGATAATATTACTAATAAATCATATATTAAGAGATTTCCTGTTAAAGGAATTACTAGAGATAAACAATATATTTTAACAAAATCATCTAAATCTTCTGTTTTATATTTTACTGCTAATTTAAATGGAGAAGCTGAAACAGTCTCCGTTATATTAAGGGCTAAATCGAAATTAAAAAAATTAAAGTTAGATGTAGATTTTTCTCATACTTTAATTAAAAATAGGAGTGTCAAAGGTAATCTAGTTACTCCACACAGTATTAATAGAATTGAGCTAAAATCTACAGGAGTTTCTACTCTTTCTGGTCAAAAAATATGGTTTGATCAGTCTATTCATAGAATTAACAATGAAGAAAGAGGCGATTATCTTGGAGAATTTACTGGTGATGATAAAATTTTAATTATCACTGCTTCTGGATATTGTGAACTTATTACATATGATTTAGCAAATCATTTTCCGGATGATATTATTTTGTTGGAAAAATATTCATCAACTAAACCAATTACTGCAATTTATTTTCATGGAGATAAAAAACAGTATTATATAAAAAGATTTATTCCATCTCCTGGTCAAAAGAGAATAAGTATTATTAATCAAAGTAAAAATAGTTATTTAGAATTAGCATTTTCAGACTTAACATATAATTTAAAATTAGAATTTATTAAGCCAAGAAATAAAGATCCTAGAAATGATGAATTTCTTGACCCTAAAGATTTTATATCTGTAAAAGGTATAAGTACACTAGGAAATCAAATAAGTCGTTACTCAATTAAGTCAATTTCTATTGTGGAAAATAACAAAATTGAAAACACAGTAAATAATAATCAAATTACAGATGATAATATTGATAGTGAAGAACAAAACAGTCAAATCAAAATGAATTTTTAATTGAGATTTTTTTTTTCATTTTAAAAAAGTAATTATATTAAAATTAGATTTATGAAAAAATATTCAATTTTAGAAATATTCACTATGTTAATAGTAGGTTGTAAAAAATATAATTTTGTTTTTTTTCTATTTGCATGTTTTTCTATTTCAAGTTTTTCTTTTTCCCAACAACTTCCATTACATAATCAATATATATATAATCCTTTGGTAATAAATCCTTCATTTGCTGGTGTAAGTAGCCTTTCGAGTATCAATCTGACTACAAGAAGTCAATGGATAGGTTTTTCTGATGGAATTACAACATTATCATTATCTGGTAATTATCCTATTTCCGAAAATCAGGGAGTAGGGGGTACATTATTTCAAGATAATACAGGTGCAATCTCAATAACTGGATTAGAAATAGATTATTCTTTTAAATTCCCATTAATTTTAGATTATAGTCTTTCTCTAGGACTTGGATTAGTTCCATATCAATATCTTTACGATGCTAATCAGGTTAATCCAAATAGTCCACAGCCCTTTGACCCTGCTTTAGATATCTCGGACAAATCTACAAGTTTTGATATGAATTTTGGTATGTTTGTGTATAGTGATTTTATGTTTGCAGGTTTTTCTGTTTTAAATTTAATTCAATCTTCTACAATCCCTAATGTAAGCTCTAATAACGATGTTCCAAATCAGCTAGTGAGACATTATTATGCTTTAGCTGGGTATCATTATTTCAATGAAGCATCAAGAGTTGGATTAGAACAGTCTATTTTAATGCGAAGCACTACATACTCAGGTGTTCAGTTTGACTTTAACTTTAAAGCAGAATTTAATGATTCTTTTTATTTATTGTGTGGATATAGAACAAACCAAGAAATTTTAGCTGGTTTTGGAATTAAATACGGAAAAATAGGTTTTGTTTATAATATTGATATAAATTATGGTGAAATTGGCGAATATTCTAATTCTTCTCACGAAATAGGTTTAATTTTTTACTTAAATAATAATAGAAACATTTTTAATTGGACTCGTGATCTCAATCTACAATACAAATAAAAAATAAGAATAATTTATTTTTTTATTCACTATATCTATTAATATGATACCTGGGGTCAACATTAATTTCTAAATTAGTTAATGCATTTTCTTTGTATTTATAATACCCTGATAAAGCAATCATAGCTGCATTATCTGTAGCATATTCTTTTTTAGGAATTAATACATTAAGTCTATATTTTTCTTCTAATTTCTTTATTGATTGTCTAAATTTTTCATTTGCTGCAACACCACCTGAAATAGCAATATTTTTTGGTTTATATTTTATAATTGCAACATTTAACTTATTTAAAAGTATTTCAATGATAGTGGATTGAATTGATGCACATAAATCTTCTATATTATCCTGAATAAATGTATTGTTTAGTGTTGATTCTTTTTTAATTAATTGTAGAAAATTAGTCTTTAGACCACTAAAGCTAAAATTTAAATTTTTTACTTTAGGTTTTGTGAAAGTAAATGCAAGTGGATTGCCGTATTTTGCTTTTTTTTCAATCTCAGGTCCCCCTGGATAATTTAAGCCCAATATTTTAGCACATTTATCAAATGTTTCTCCAGCTGAATCATCTAGAGTTTCACCTAGTATATTGATTTTTTTGACACTTTCTACTTTTACAATTTGTGTATGACCGCCTGAAACAGTTAAGCAAATTAGAGGAAATTCTGGGATATGATCAATAAAATTAGCTATCACATGTGCCTCCATGTGATTCACTTCAATTAGTGGTATATTTAAAGATAATGCTAAGCTTTTCGCAAAAGATGATCCAACTAATAATGAGCCCATTAGTCCAGGTCCTCTTGTGAATGCAATTGCATCGATATCATCCATTGAAATTTTAGCTTTTTTTATTGCTAAAGAAATTGTAGGGATGATATTTTTTTGATGTTCTCTTGATGCTAGTTCTGGTATTACACCTCCATATTCTTTATGCACTTTTTGATTGGATACTATATTAGAAAGAATCCTGTTATTTTGTGCAATTGATACAGATGTATCATCGCATGAAGATTCAATACCTAAAATAATAGTATCTTTATTACCTTTGTGTAACATAATCATCTTGACTTGAATATAAACCTACAAAAAATATTATTTGGATTTTTATTTTGTTTTATAATTATACTTCTATTGTTGAATAATTCTAATTTTCAATCTAAAATAATATCTAATTACTTAAATACATATTATTTAAGTGATCGATTAGTTTCATTAGATAATTTTGAATATAATTTTTTTACAGGAAACTGTAATAGTGATCTAATTTTTATGAATGACATACATAATAATAATGATACTATTATTTTGATTAAGGATTTGGAAATTGAGTTAGATTTTTTTGATTTAGTAATGTTTAAAGAAATTAATTTAAAAAATATATATCTAGATTCAACATTAATTAATTTATCTAATATAGAAAATAATCAAAAAATTGATTTTTCTAATTTCTTTTCGTTCAATTATCAACTTACCATTAATAAATTAGAGTTATCGAATTTGATGATTTTAACTGACCAACAAATTTTAGACAATATAGACCTTTTAATAGATGACATTATAATTAATGAAAATAATTTTAGTATTCAAGATATTTCTATCAAGAATGATAGTTTTATCTTAAATGCAAATTCTTCAATCAAGGATGAACATCTAATAGTTAATATAGAAAAGTTAAATTTATATGATGATAATGTATTTTTTAAAAAGCATAAGCTTGATAATATTCTATCAGAAAATAAACTTGCAGTTAATGGAGTTATCTTAATAAATAGTGATTCAATTTTAGGTTCAACATCTATATGTTCAGGTGACAGTAAACTTCATTTGGACATTATTCAAAAAAACAATATATCTAGTATAGATTATTTGTGTGAATTAAAGCCAAATGATGTACAGTTTTCTCTTCTTAAATCTCAACAATTAGATAGTCTTATTTTTCAAGGTAATTTAGATATAAGAACAAATAAATTACTCAATGAATATAATGGTTTTATTACTTCACAATTTGGTTCAATTCATTTTAATGCAGAAAATTATGAAAAAAATACTACTATCAATTTTGATCTAATTGATTTTGATTTAGACTTATTCAGTGACAATATTGAAATAAAAAATATTAATTCAAAAGGTATGTTAAGTTTTAGTGATAGTGATTTAACTTATTTGGATATGGATATTATAAATGGATTATTTCATGATTATAATTATCAAAATATTCATATTCAAAGTTTACCATCTAATAACGATACTTTATCTTATAGTATTCAAATAGATGACAATAATTTGAAATTTAATGGCAGACTTAATATTGATTATTTTTATAATACAAATTCAGTAATTTACCAACCAGTTTTATCTGGAAATATTAATATGATTAATACTAATAATTTAAATATTAATATGAATACTGCATTAAATTCTATTTCTACAAGTATTATGGTTAGTGGATTTAATGTTGCCTCTTTAGATAATAGATTTTTTATTAAGTTGCTTCATCCTCAGATTCAACTACAAGATTTCAGTTATAAAATTGAAGATAATAATAAAAGTTTATCTTTTATTAAGATGACTTCTAATAATAATTTAAACCAATTTTCTTTAAATTCTTCAATTGGTAATATTCATTTAATGTATGATAATGACTCTTCTAAAAACGGATTTAAATATAATACACCTTTTAGATTAGATCTTGATTTAAATAAGGCATCAGTTATTTCAGATTTATTTTTAACAAACATTAAGTTAGCTGATAATTTAAAAATTAATGCAGATTTTCAAAATAAAAATTTTTCTATAATTAATGTATATTCTCCTTGGATTACTTATTCAAATTTATCATTGTTTAATATTGATTTTTCTACAGTAAATAATAATACAGGTCAATATATTTTTTCTGTTGACAGTATGCTTATTTCTGACAAGTTGTCTCTTGAAGATATTTCACTTACTTCATCAATGGTTCAGCCAAATAAAAGTAATTATCACCTTACTTATTCTTCAGGTGTTAATCAAGGTGAGTTAAAAGGTAATCTTTTTTTTAACAGTGATATTGTTACTGTCAATTTCAATTCCGAATCAATTATTAATTTTTTTAATCAATCTTGGAAGGTGGACACATTGTCAAAATTATCTTTAGCAAATAAGCAAATTAATTTTCAAAATTTTTCTCTTAATATGGATGGCCAAAAATTAATACTAGATGGCTTCTTAAATAACAGTCCAAAAATTAATTTTTCATTTATAGACTTTAAACTTCACTATCTTAATCCTTTTTTAAATAATGAATCCTTTTATTTTGATGGAGTATTAGACGGAGATATCTTATTTTATGCAAATACATTTCCAATGATGTCTGGTAATTTTGAAGTTGATAATTTTAAACTTAACGACGTTTTATTAGGAAAATTAACATTAACTAATATGTCTAATCAAGGTAATGATTCAATTTTTACTAACGGAATTATTAGAAGTAATAAGGAAATTTTAACTTTTTTAGCAAGATATCCATTAGATGGAACGAAAAATATTAATGCAAATATTTTATTTAATGATTTTCCTGCTAACATTTTTGATACCATTCTAAACCCAATTTCTAATTTAAGTGGACTTTCATATGGTAATATTAAGGTTGATGGAGTAATAGATGATTATAGTATTAACGGTGAAACTTTTATTAATAATCTAGAATTTAATATACCTTACTTAGGAACAAATTATTATAGTGGTAATAATAGTTTAATTTTAAATTTTGATAATGATTCTATTTTTATAAATAGTTTAAGTCTTTATGATAAAGAGCATAGTACTAGTGCTATAATTGAAGGCAATATTGCACATTCATCTTTAAAAGATATGCATTATAATTTATTTATTAAATCTGATAGTTTATATGCATTAAATACATTTAGAAATATTAACAAAAATTATTATGGTAAAGCATTTTTAGGTGGTAATATGTCTATAAAAGGTGAGCCAAAAACTGTTCAATTAGATATAGACGGAGCATCAAAAAAAGGTTCAAAAATACTGATACCTTTGACGAATTCTAAAGAAGTCCAAAAAAATGAATTTATACAATTTGTTAATTCTAATTTTACTAAACAGACCTCATCTTTAGCATTAAGTACTAAACCTAAATTTACTATGGATTTTAATCTTTTAATAGACACTCAATCTGAAATAAAGTTAATTTTCGATGAAGAAGTTGGTGATATTATTACTGGTTACGGACAAGGAGATTTATCTTTAAAAATAAATAAAGAAGGAGATTTTAAAGTTTATGGTGATTTTGAAATTGAGAAGGGAGATTATTTATTTACATTACAAGATGTAATTACTAAAAGTTTTCAAATCGAAAAAGGAGGTGTTATTAATTTTGATGGAGATCCATACAATGCAAATATTAATTTGAATTTACTATATAATGTTCAAGCTTCTTTGAATCCATTGAATTCAGATTTTGATAGAGATAAAAAGTCTCCTGTAGTTTGTAAAATGAAAATGTCCGGTCCTTTATTAAATCCAGAAATAAGTTTTGATATTAATATATTAAACAGCGATCAAATTGCAGAAACTTCTTTAGAGGCAATAACTAATACAGATCAAAAATTATTAGAACAGTTTTTATATTTGCTA
>CEQM01053089.1_pt1 | contig 19476 bp, 20 predicted proteins | sample 531111 | NCBI WGS metagenome assembly CEQM01 (sample SAMEA2621278, study PRJEB7988) | marine metagenome | biome: marine biome (ENVO:00000447); feature: deep chlorophyll maximum layer (ENVO:xxxxxxxx); material: "saline water (ENVO:00002010), including plankton (ENVO:xxxxxxxx)" | depth 120 m
TTTTAGTTCTTTCAATATTTTTCAAATACAGCTTCTTTGTAGCATCTTTTAAAGTTGGTGACCTGTTCAACGCTTCAAGATAAAATTCATCGAATCTTTTCAACCATTTTTTTCCGATATTCGATTTTAGTAAGAACGGATTGAATAAAATGATAGAAGCAACTACATATGCTAAATCGTCCTGCGGAATTGACTTCTTCTTTGACGATTGATACAATGATAACGCTTGAAAAAATTCATTTGGATTAATAAGTGCAGAATGAATATTCTCTAATTTTTTGGAATGTGGAAACACATTTTTGATTATAAATTTCATATGTTTGACGAAATCTGGATTTTTCTTTCTCAGAATCTTCAAATAATCTGCATCTTTCATATTAGATTAGAATTATAAAATTATATAAGAATAATGAACCCTGATGTAATTGCAACAAGAGCGATATATAACTTTGTAAATGGAAATTCATACACAAGAAACTTGCCGTATTATTTAGGATTATTGCCGTATGAACTATACGTCTTGCCAGGGATGTTTCTAGCAATGATTCAGGTAATACTATTTTCAGCATTTAATCCGATTCAATTTCATTTATTACCTCATTTCTTTGCCTTTTCACTATTTCAATTAATTAAGGGTACGGTTGGAAGAGAGCGCCCAGGGTGCAGCGATTTAGGTCTATCTGACTTCATTGATCCATCTCATTGTTCTGGAAGACAAAGATTTTTATCTTTCCCAAGTGGACATACTGGAATCGCATTTGCTTTAGCGATTGCCTTATATATGGAGATGAATCATTCATCAGATCCAAAATTCTTTGATATTCGCATTAAAAATGAGAAAAGCAGAAAATTAATATCTTTTCTTGGGTTTTTTGTAGCATTTTTCATATCTATTCATAGAATCAGTAAAGGATATCACTTCTTATCGGATACGATAGTTGGAGCAATTTTAGGTGGAGCAATCGGGTATATAACATGGAAAATCATGGAAAAATATAAAAAAGGTTATAACGAATATTGTGAAGATAACAATGAAGAATGGTGTGCTAAAGAAATAGATAGTTTTATGTCAAGATTCAAATTATTATCTAATAGTAAAAAAGCTAGAAGACTGGAATTTATTGGTAAAATGATTTTGCTTATTCCCGTTATCTTTCTATTATTCAAATTCTTTTTGAAAGATTTCTGGAATTTAAGTGGTGTTAAACACTAAATCGCCGATTAAGATATTTTTCATCCATAATTTTATCTAATTCATCTTGTGTATATGGTTTATCGGCGTGTGTCTCTTCTAGTAGTTCGCCTCGTATTATATCCATAATACATTCTATATCACCATACAGAAATTCATCACGATAAAGGCAGTCTTTTTTTTTTGCTATACTCTTAACAGTAGTTTCTCGCGACGGAGGACCCTTGTTCTTACTAAAAAAGAGTAATTTAATTTTGAGTCTAGGGTGATGGCACTTGTGTTGTGAAAGACGGCCGTACTCTTCTTGCATTGTTCTTCCAAACTTATATATTGGTTTGTCATCATCTTTCCAACTCTCGTCAACTTTATTTGTAACTGGATTAATCAGTGTAAATAAATAAAAATATGTATACTCATCTTTTTTGTTCAATTGAGATTGCGTTGATGAATCGGGTTGTGAGATGGAATGTTCTTCCCTCCTCTGACGTTTTGGTTCTCTTTCGGCAGTTGGCGGCGAGGACGACGACGGTTGATGGGCTGTCTCGTCAACAGATGCAAGTTGGTGCGCAAGGTGCTCGTCGCTACCAGCATCATTAGAATCAGTGTCATTAGATGCGCTTGGTGGTGGCGGTGGCGACGACGTATTATGTGTATTGTTAGTAACAGTATCAGTAGAATCAGTGTCAGTAGTCGTTTTTGAATTACGATAATCATCATAATATATTTTCATTAAATTCGTTACCTCATTATCCAAACGAGGAGAAAGATCTTTTTGTACCAGAGTCTGTATGCCTGTTTTTGCACCATTACCTGTAGGTTGTATTGCCAAAATATGGATATCATCAGGAGCCTGTCCAGTTTTCCTTAAGGGGGGGAATACCATACTGGTTGTTGATAATAAAACATTCTTTTTAAGATAATATACGCCATTATATTGAGTAATTCTTCTATCAGAGCCGCCTTTTTTTTTACGTTTACTATCGGTCATTGAATACTCTTTGGCGATCTGTTGTCTTTTCTCTTGAGTTGGGTGAAACATTGATGCCTCAAATTCAAACAATGGCTTTACCGACTGTTTTATAAATTTTTCTTCATCAACCAGAAATCCGGGTTTCTTTTTGTCTTCGTCCACCGGCGCCGGCCAGGTGTAATGGATATAGTCTTTATCGTTTAGATAATATTTATTGTTTATTTGAAATAATAAATATTCTTTTTTTTCGAGGTCCTGGAGCGTGATTATTTTTTTTACTTTCCATATTTTAAGAGTATCTGAGAATTTATTTTCAATAAATTGATGTTCTATTTTTAGGATTTCATTTTGACAATATATTTCAACTTCTTTCTCCATAATTTGTTTTGAATATCTCATTTTAATATCATATTGAACATCCAATTCTTCGTTCTCATTTTTTTTAAATGTGTCCTCGTTACAATAACAAATCCATTTTGATACACCTACGCTATTATCAATCGGCGTCTTAAATTCCTCAAATAAATATTTGCATATATCTTCGTCGAGGTGATCGACGCCAACTCTCTTATGTCCACAATCATCAAAATTATTACGAAATTTTAGCCCTCTAAATTTATTATCTGTCGAACGGGATACAATACAAAAATCTTTTTTTTTAACTGACTGTGTTAAATAAGAGGCTGCCGCTCGTGAACCCTGTCCGTGTTCGCTATGCTCTAAATTATTACTTTCTTCGCTCCAATGAAAAAGCTTTTTACAGTCATCATCCGTTATTCCTCCATCATCTCCAGCAACTATCAAATGATGTCCTTCTTCACCCTTATTAAATACATTTACTGATATTTTCTTTGCTTTTCCCGGATAATTTCCCATTAATTCGGCTATAATTTCCTTATCATTTAAAAATTGTCTGTTTGATGCTTGTTTCTGTGCTCCGGCAATGCAAACTTTAATTAGGGAAGGATCTTCTCCTCTTTCCAATACTGATAACGGCATCTCTGAAATATAATATTAAATTCTGGTTAAATACTTTTGTAAGATTTCAGAAATCTTACAAAGCACTAAAAATAATATAACTATATTCCTCTAATAATTACTATTATAAGAGAGACGAAATGTCCGCTTATACCGACACACTACTAGAGCAAATAAGAGATAATATGAAAGAATTAAAATTGTCTAAAGTAGCGATTGAGAATCAAGAACATTCTGACTCTAAATCTGAAATTAGTTTGACAAATGGAGTTCCTAAAAAGGATGAATCTGGAAAAATGGTTTGGAATGAAAATGATTTACGAAATGCGAAATCAGTTAAAGAAAGCATGGATTCAGTTCACGGATTTTGTGGATTAATGGCTGGTTTTCAAGGCTTTATAATTAATGAATATGTTCGAATGGAGAAAAAACCCAATGAATATGAAGAATTATCAAGTATATTCAAGTGGGGCTTATTTTTATTGATTGTAAGTTTTGTTCTAAATATTGGTGCTGCGATTGCATCATTCTTATGGGGTGTGTTCTTAAGAGAAGGTCACTATCGAATTTGGTTTATGAAAGTCGTTGGAAGATTGGTGAAACTTATGGCAACAATCGCGGTATTGAGTTTTTGTGTTGGGGTATTGTTATTTATTGAGACTATTGGATTAGATAATGAAATGTTAATTCCAATTTATATTTGTTCTGGAGTATTTTTTACAATAATCATGTCAGTTTTCCTGTATACAATGATCATTGTTGCAATGATTGATACTCCTGATATGTATTATTCAGTAATGGATAGTGTAAATTAATGGTGTAAGAGATTTAGAACGCTTTTTTTGAATAATCCCTTTCGAGTATTGTAACCGTTGCATGCAACAATTTTGTTGTTAAATGGATAAGGCTCTTCTAATATATTTCTGGTTGGTAATATAGTTTGTACAACAATATTCGCAAGATTATCAACGCCTATTGTGGCAGGAGGCTTTGTTCTTTCAGGAACAAGGTTAACATATTCATATTCAATTTCCTTAATCGCGCCTGGTCTTAAGATAGTATATGATAATCCTGAAGAGACGATATCATTTTCGGATTTCTTATGCCAAAAGATATTATCAGAATATAATGAATTGAAGAGTAGATTGATGGGATGAGAATCCGAAAAGGCAGTTGCGAGTCCAGTAACTCTAACAATTTTATCTATATTATTCTTTTTACAAGCGGAGACAATGTTCTTGGTAGCTATGTAATTGACATAATAAGGGTGTGTTTTATCTTCAATTTTGTTATGTAAATCAAAAAAATTAAGTTTATGAAGCGGATTACTTTTTCGATAGACTCCGTGTAAATTGATTGACATAGAACATCCTTTCATAATATGAGAAAGTGTACTTGTATCGAGAATATCACCTTTAACTAAATGTACATCATCTAAATTGCCAAAATATTCTTCAGCTTTAGTATAATTTCTAATTAGACATCTTGTTTTGATACCTTTAGAAGCAAGTTTTTCAACAACTCGTCTACCTACTTTTGAAGTAGCTCCAGTAATAAATATGGGTTTTTCAAATGAAAAAGAAAATGAAAAAACAGATAACAAACTTAGTGAAATATATCTAAGCATAATTATATTATTTCTGTGTTGTTCTTAACCTAAAATGGTTTAATATCAAATTCCTTGGGGTCTCTAAGTATTGAAGTAGTATCATTACTTTCGAGAATTTTCTGATTATCTACTTGAATAGTTTCGATAAATTTGACTGGTTTTCTTTCAATATTCGAGTAATCAAATTGAAATGATACAGAATAATCATATCCCGGAATTTGTGGTATCATTTTTGGTGTAAAACCAATCTAAAAAGGGATATCTTAGAGTTCTAAGATAATATTCTAGTCATTTTTTAGTAGTTCAGAATGGTAATAGTGAATGTGAATAAGAATGCGAAGATATTAAGTAATAGTAAGTTTAGTCCTGATTGAATTGGCCACAAATATGTTTGTAATTCTCTACAACAAAGTTGTGGATAGTTTCTACAGAACCATCTTGTAGAACAATAAGAGGTTTCATTATGTTCATTATAGATGATGTTCACAATGGATTGGCTAAGAAATGCGACACATATGGAACTAATGAAGAAGATAACGTAAGTCAAATTCCAAAATAGAACAAAGTTTAAAACCCTTAATATTTTTCTTCGAAGTCTTCTCAAAGTTTTCTTGAAAACCAGAATATCTTTGTAGTTAATGAGGTTTTTATTTGATTTGGTAATATAATAAGTTGAATAAATCATTACGAATGATAAGATAAGATATATAGGGTTATCGTGTTTGGTTAGTTGACCTAAAATAGAATACATAATTGTTTATTTTGAAAATATCAGATATAGTAAATCATTTTTTAAAGTAAGAGGTAAGTGAATATAATAAATTATGGATAATCGTTTGAATGAAACTCTATTGAATTCAGATAAAGTATCTTTCAAATACAGCGATATGGGAAAACATCTTGGTAATATGGACAAATATTTGGTGGATGATAATAGAAGTGAAAGATTAGAGTCTATCGACGAGGTATGTGGTAATGTTGGAGTGAATCAGAATAAAATTTATAGTGGATTGCGAAGTAGTGTTATGTGGATATGTCCTTGTATTTTAGAATACATTAATGTATAAATTATAGTCTGAGATGTTCTCTAACAAAAAGTTTGATAACAAATTCGAGACCATGTTCTTCAATCATTTGTTGTGTTGCCTTAATTTTTTCAACATCAAAAGAACTGGGTCTAAAGAATCTGTAAACTTGAGTGTGTAGCGGCATGTTCCAGTTAATTGGATTAAGATTTTCTTGAATTTCTATATTTTTGAGTGTTTCTGGTTTAAAAATATGAAGAGCACCATCTGGAAATCCAATGAGTGTATCTGAAAGTTTGTATTTTTCGCCAGGATTAATAACTGTGATTGAATTTTGACCAAGATTAACGGATGCACCTGAACCCGAGCCAGTTAATGAAAGCATATCTGAAACGCCTTGTTTAGATTGATTTTCATCTGGAAAGAGAAGGTTAACAGTATCAAGACTTCCTATTTCGCAATATTTGCTTCTCATTTCTCTACTTTCTTCTGTAAGTTCAAGGAGATATTCTCTGTCAACAAAATATCTAACAACAACGTTTTCATATAGAGTTGAGATATATTCTATATGTTCATTTAGTACATTGAAGGCATTTGGTTGTTCCGAATGTTCATTATCTTTGGATTTAACATTATTTGTTTGTTGATTACAGTTGGGCGAGTCTTTGCAATTGGATGAAGGTTTAGGTTTACTTTTAGCTTTTGGCTTTGATTTAGGCGGCGAGTCGTTGATATTTAGTATTTTTTTGAATACTTTATCAATTGCTTTAGTAAGCTTTTCTTTTTGACTCATTTTTGGATCTGGTTTTCCGACAGTTACAAAATAAAATAGATCGGTTAGTTGAGCTTCCATTACAATAAATGTAATATATTTTTATGAAAATGTTAGAGACTAATAATTTGTGGTATAATTCGATGAATAAAAAAAGGAGGTTTTAGTATGAATATCAATAAACATTATTTTAAAACGTATCCTGAATCGAATGGATTATATGACATAGAAAAAGATTCAATAACATCACATTATATAGTTATAAATACTCTGGAAAGGTCATATGATCATGAAAGTTTATGGTCTTTAAGAATAAAATTTGGTGTGGATGGAAATAAATTAGTAAAATTACCGATATATAAGAATGATTCTGAAGTTGGATTACATGGACATACAATAAATGGTTTTTCATATTATCCGTGGTCAACAGTAGCTAGTTCTTGGTGGAACAGTCGTAAAGATGATGATATAGTTGGTTTTCGGTCTGCCTTATATTTAGGTGAATCGGGTTGTATAATATCTCGTCGTATGAGAAATATAAGCAATATAGAGTATATTCGATTAGAAGTCCCTCGAGCCTTAACAGATGGGATACCAAATTTTAATCATATTTTGAATATTAGTTGTGATGAGTTATCTGGATTTAGCAATACATGTATAACAAATAATGATGATATAAGTTTTGTAACAACATTAACTGAGACTTCACCGAGTTCATTGGTATATACATCATATGCGAAAATGAAATTCAATTCGCCATTAAATTTACAAAGTTTAAGTTTAAAAGTAACAAATTCTCAATGTGAGCTAAGTAATTTAGATTCAATAGAGATATGCCACATAAGAATAAATGAGAATGGTAGATTAGAAATAATCACATCGAATATACCGAATAGTTTTAAAGAATCACAAATATTACTTCTATCGAATATGACTCTAACTTCAGAAACGGATACATCAAATATGATGTATGAACATAAATGTTCAGTAATAGATGGGTATATAAAAGATGCGACAGTAATAGTGCGTGAATTAGATGGTAAATTGGTGTATAAGAATAAATCAGATGAGAATGGTATATTTCTTCCAAGATTTAAGAACGGTAATAAAGTGTTAATATTTAGTTCAATAGGTGGTATTGATATATCATATAATAAGGAAAATAAGATAGAGTTTCGAGCACTGTATTCACCATCTTCATTGAATGAATCAATGAATATAACTCCTTTAACAACTCTTGTAGCTGATTATATAATATATTTGGAAAGAAAAAATAAAGGAATAAATGAGAAGATAATAGAGAGTGTGTATAATAAATTTAGTGATGTATTATATGTAGATAACATAAATAGTGATTATATTGCAACAAATAATATAGTTGCTGCAAAAGTGGGATATAGGGTAGTAACAATAGTGAAGGTAATAAATGTAATATTGGGATATTTTACAAACTATCAAGTGAATTCTTCTTATATAACAACAAAGTTAAGTTTTAGATTGATAGAAAAGGGGCTAAATATGTGTGTAGCATCTGAATTAGAGGATTTTATGGATGAACTTGTGTATGAGCAAAAAGATAAGAGAAATATGGACGAATATGAGAGAATAAAGGGACATTTGGCGACATCATTGGCAAATCACAATAATTTTGAAAATGAGGAAATGAGTTTTGAGTTATTAGGAAAAGCATCGTTAATATTACATAATGATTTAGAGATGAAGAATGGATTAATAGAATTTTTGTATAAGAGAGAGACTTATGAAGAGATAGTGAGTCGTAGAAGTCATATTGATCCGACAAGTGGCGATATATCAGTTGATTTACCGACAATGAATTTGAATTTGGAGGAATTAGAAGGTATATCAGAAATTTTGCGATATAGCATAGAACGTGTTAAAACGATAATAAGTTCAATAATCGTAGGTTATTTGCCGATGATAGAGGAGAAGGCGAAATCATTGATAAAGATTGAAGAAGTGATTATGAAAAAAGATTATAATATAAGTAGGTCATATTGGGGTGATAGAAGGATAGAAATAAATTCGTTATTTCCAGACAATCGAGTAGAAGGTAGATTTAGCTTGAATGGGAATCCTTGTAATTTGTACACAATAATATTATTGCGTGAAATATTGTATATACTGGGTTATAACAATGAATTAGAGTGTAAATTTAAGAATGAAATAATGAATGAAAATTTAAGTCAGAATTTGATGTTAAGTTATAGTACTTTAGAGAATTTAGAGAGTTTGGGGTATGTTGTTAACTTTAATTCAATATTTCTGGGAAATACTTGTGATTTTTCTGATGAAGATGATAATAAAGTAGGTATAAAATTTTTCAATGAAAGATTCTTAAATGAAAGCAGAGGTGAAGATATGAAAATAATAAATCCGAGTGATTCTGTATTAAATTATGGAAAAACTTTACCAAAAAAGCATGTTGAGTTAGTGAATAATATTCCAATCTCAGATAAGAGGAACAAATGTAAACTAAAAGAGGTGATTTTTAATTTTGCAAGAGGTGGAATATTGATATCTATAATAATCGAATCAAATATTTCAGGAATAGTACATTTGAAGCCAGTATTATCGATAGATAATATATATATTGAGTCAAAGGGTCTGATTCGACATAAAGTTCAAAGTGGTATAGAAAATCGTTTACATTTAGAATTTATGAATCATGGTAAAAGATTGGAAGACAAGACACATAAGGTGAAATTGGAATTGGAATTTTATTTTGGTTCTTTTATTTCTTCGAAAGTGAAGGTATCAAATACGTATTTGGTAAAGAACACAATAGAATGGACAAGTTTGCCAATATTAGAATTTAGTAATCATGCGAATAGTTTAGAGAAGTTGGAAGAAATTGAAACGCTTGATTCTACAACTAGAGTTTTTTCTGAGTATGAAGAGCCAATATTATTAGAAGAATTGACGGAAGCGGTGGATGATTCTGGAGAAATATCTACTAGTAACAGTTACATTAAAGAGCATTTATCAAATACATTGAAGGTAGTTTTTCATACAAGTATATATGTATTGAAATCGAATGGATTTATTGTAATGGATGATTTTGGTAATATAAATGTGAGTATAACAGATTTGGTGAATGTAAGTGATTTATTGGTAAGTAATAGTAATGTATTTGTGATATGTGATGATAGTATAAAGGTGTATTCTTTGGGTGGAAATTTGAAGGGTAGTTTATCAGGAATAAATAATATGTCTGGTTTAAAATGCGGAACTTTCTCTGAAAGTAGTAATATATTGATAGTTTTATCAGAAAGAGATATTTATACGATAGCAATAAATATAGCTACAAATGGTGATGTATCTATGGGAATAATAAGTTTGATGAACAGTGAATCAATAGATAAATGTTATAAGTTATGCTGTAATAATGTTTCTGTATTAAAGAAGGTTTATTTAATAAGTCGTCAAAAAGATTATTTAATGCAATTAGATTTTGAGGATCCTAGTTTACCAGTGATTGAAGGTAGTTTTAGTTCTGAACTGATGAAAGAGCCGCGTTCAATATCATATATAGAATCAAGAGATTTGATAATAGTTGGATGTTATTTATCAAAAATGGTATTAATATTTGAAGCGAATATGGAATATACCGTGCCTCAACTAATAAGGGCTATAGGTGTAAAGGAGAATCCATCTGATATAAGTTATTTAGAAGATGGGTTAAAAATGGATATTTACATAAGTACAAATAGGAGTATTTTAGAACCAATAAATAGGGTAACATTATATGATAGCTCTGGTATTTTACAAATGTATAATCAGCCGAGTGTATATACACTGGATAAGTCAATAGGATATAATAATGTATTTGTAAGAGATGATACAACATTATTGTGTATATCTTATAGGAATAAAGTGATAGATGTATATGATATATCTGATTTTGATATGACTATAAATTTCCCAATAGTATCAGAAATAGAGACAAATGAAAAAGAGTATAGAATCCATTCAATAAATAGGGACATAAAAGACCATAACATAATAGAATTGAATGATATTTACGATGAGAAGAATGTAAATTTGGAAATAAGTGGTGGTAATAAGATAGCAATAAACAAAGATTTACAAATAACGTATACTATAAATATGACAAGTCAAATTTTGTTAGATAATAAAATATAATTAAGAGTATGATTATCGAAAGTCTTGAGAGTAAGTGGTTAGGTGCTTTATTTACATTAATAATAAATATGGGGTCTTCTTTTGTAGTAGGAGATGTACATGAATTAGTGAATGGTATATTTTCATTAAAGTTAATGAAGTGGTTTGTAGTATTTGCTATATTGTTTGGTTCAACTCGGGATTTTGTAGTTGCATTATCAATATCTATATTATTTGCAGTAATAGTGTGGGGTTTATGTGATGTAAAGAGTGAAATATCTTTGTTACGTGTAAGAAAGATTTTAAGGGAGAAGTTATTAAATATAGTGGATGAATTAGAAGATAGCTAAATAGATGGGAATGATTGTCTTAAAATTCCCATAAAAATGTAATGTAGCAGACTCATTAAATAATATAGGTATGTTAGGATTATTAAGAATATTCCATGGTACTGAAGTGATAGGATATTTAGGAAGAATATGTTTGATAAATGCGGGTTGTTCATAGCATGGATGAATAGCGAATGGCATATTAGATTTCCATTGATTGGTATTGTAATCAAAATGCCAAAAGTGTGAGTATTTCTGATAATATAATTGAATCCATTCTTGTATAAGATGTTGTCCTTGTTTGTTATTTCTTACGAACCATACACCTGCACAAAAATTGGAAAATGGGTTGTCGCCGCTCATAAGGAATGTATCAGTAGATTTGATAAGATGAAGTAGTTTTTGAGGGTTATGTATAATAGCATCGGAATCAAGCCATAATATCCCTTCAAACTGATGTAATAATTTGTTTGTAATTTTGACTTTAATCCAATATTGTGAGATAGTGTTATCATCTTTGGGTCGAATATATTGAAATTCTTTTATATTTGTACAAATTGTTTTGTTTTTTTGCATCAATTGTTCTAGATAGTATTGATGTCTATTATCATATTGTATGACTGCAAATACCATTATGATTTTTAGTTCAATATACTTTATATATAAGTATGAATTGACATACTATATTATGAGATTGTATATATGTGTAACATTAATGGGTTTATGTTCTTCATTTATGCTTCCTCGAAATGGGATGAGAAGGAAGAAGATGGTAGATACTCCATCAAATTTACGTTTACTGGCTTCAAGAAACGATGATAGTAATGGATCGGTTTCGCGTATTTGGACGATGTCCGATTTATATAAAAATATAGAAGATAAGAGAGTAAGTTTAGCAGTTTTTTCAGAGGATAAAGACAATAATAAAGTTTCAGTATTAGATACGGATGGAACTGAGCATGATGTAAATTTATTACAAGCGGATTTACCAACATTGGTGGATTTATTTCGTAAAAATGGAGTACGTTTTGCAGTAAAGTCTCATGGTTCTAATGGACTGAGTGGTTTTTTGTCTGGTGTGGGAAATGTATTTATACCATTTTTTTTATTATCTTTAATATTTTTTAGTTTTAGGAATGGTGGAATGAATGGGCCGGGTAGTTTGGGTGGATTAACTGGTTTACAGAATGTGGGTAATTTAAATTTAGAATCGAATACGGGTGTATCTTTTGGAGATGTTGCGGGCTGTGATGAATCAAAACTGGAATTAATGGAGATAGTCGATTTTTTGAAGTATCCTCAAAATTTTACAGATATAGGTGCGGTATCTCCGCGAGGTGTTTTATTGGAAGGTCCACCTGGGACAGGTAAAACACTATTGGCAAGGGCGGTAGCGGGAGAAGCTAATGTGAATTTCATATCTACAACTGGTTCTGAATTTGTAGAAGTGTATGTGGGTGTTGGAGCTAGTCGTGTAAGAAAGATGTTTAAGGATGCTAAGAAGAATTCGCCTTGTATAATATTTATAGATGAGATAGATTCGATTGGTCGAAGTCGGTCAGGTGGGGGTCCTGGTGCGAATGATGAGCGTGATCAAACATTAAATCAGATTTTGTCGGAAATGGACGGTTTTTCTGGTAATACAGGTATAGTTGTATTGGCGGCAACAAATCGAGCGGATATTTTAGATTCAGCTTTATTACGTCCGGGTCGATTTGATAGGCGTGTACCGGTGGGTCTTCCGTCAAAAGCTGGTAGGATTGAGATATTGAAGGTTCATACGCGTGACAAGCCTTTAGGTGATAATGTAGATTTGGATGAGATTGGTGCAAGAACGATAGGTTTTTCGGGTGCTTCATTAAAGAATTTAATGAATGAGGCTGCGATAGTGGCAGTAAGGAATGGTAAAAAAGTGATAGGATATGAAGAAATAGATTATGCTATTGATCGTATAACTGTTGGGATACAAAAACCGATTGGACCGAATGTACGTAAAGAATTGGTTGCATATCATGAAGCGGGGCATGCAATAATGGCAGCGTTAATACCGGATTATGATAATGTGGCAAAGGTGACGATAGTTCCACGTACGAATGGGGCAGGTGGGTTTACATTATTTACTCCATCTGAGGAGAGAATCGAGAGTGGTTTATATAGTCAAAATTACTTAAAATCGCAATTATCTGTAGCGCTTGGTGGGCGTGTTGCTGAAGAATTAATATATGGTGAGGATGAGATAACAACTGGAGCATCTGGAGATTTACAAAGTGTAAGAGATTTGGCTCGACGTATGGTAACACAATGGGGTTTTCGAAACAATACAAATATAGATGATTTTCCAATAGCCTGGGATCCAAGTGAACCGATTGGTTATGGTGGTAATTCTCTTTTATCATCTGAAACAGAGAATGAAATAGATTATGAGATAATGATGATAGTAAAGAATGCATATGATGTTTGTAAAAAGACTTTATCTGAGAATATGGATATTTTAGAGAGTGTAAAAGATGCGCTTATTGAGAAAGAGACAATAACTGGAAAAGAAGTAGAGGAAATTGTAAAAAATCGTAAAAAATTGTAAAAAAATATAGATCTAATGTATAATGTTACTAATAACTGATAACAGTTGTTTGAACAAAATATTGAATATTGTATTATTATTTTTTGTTATATTTATAATATTTTCTGCGATATTTGTATCAAATGTTAATTTGCTGAATGAGAGTTTTACAAACAAAGAGAAGAAAACAAAAAGGGATGATGAAGATGCTTTTAAAAAGGATACAGAATTCAGCGAACCAGTACCATTAAAAAGAGCCCTAAAGACATTTTCCGATTTTCATATAAAAGAACTTAGAGAATCAAGGAAGCATCATGAACGAAATGCATTAGAATCGGTGGCATATCATTAATTAAAGATGGAATCATTCCATTTTTGAGAAATATTTTCCCAATTAGTTTCCTTATTGACAATACTATCTCTGATTGATTGAATTTTATCAGGTTTTTTAAGAAGTTCAATGATTTGGATACCAACATTTTTCATATCTTCTCTATTTTCAGGATTTCCAGGGAAATGAATTCCTGTTCTTTCTACAAATACATTATATTCACTCAATATAGGAATACATCCCGCACAAGTACTTTCTCTGATAGAAATACAGTCTGTTTCAGCAGAAGTATTTGAGAAATAAAGATGAAAGGAGGACGTATATTTTTCTCTAATAATTGTATCTAAATTTTGTCTACCATGGTCAAAAACGCCGGGTTGGTTCAGAAGTTGTTTCATTTCTTCTTTGAACTGCTTATCGGTAACCTGGTCCATTCCATAATATATATGAAATGTGGCTTTTGGTTCATAATGTTTGATAAATGGCCAAAGGAATAAAAGTATTTGATAAAGTCCGCGTGTATAGCAGGAAGTCCAACAAAAACGATATTGGTCTCTTTCTATTATATTGTTGGTTAAAGTGAATTCATTAACTCTAACTCCATTGGATACAATATGTATTTTTTCTGAAAGTTGATGATTGAAAGCTTTATGATTATATAAAATTCCTTTTTTATGAAATTCACTTTTAACAAGAAATTTAGAAATTTTATCAATATTTTCAAAACAAGAGGGAACAAATGGTACAATATCATGTACATCTACAATAATTTGTTTGGCTTTAACTGGCCAAGTTAATAGTGGATGCATGCCATAATTTCTCCATAAAATAAGTGTGTTATATTGATTCATACATTTAAAGTCCACATAGTTAAGATAATTACCATTAGATGTGTCAGCATGAGTGAGTTCAATAGTAGTTTGATTAAAGTCACCATATACACATACAGACAAACCAAGTTTAGTCCAATATTCCACAAGATATTTAACCGCTTGTTCTGAGCCACCAAGATTATTATCATAAGGTGACCACTGTATACCGTTTGTACCTAAGTAATATACAACATCATATTCTGATAGTGTTGGATTGATATTAATTTGTAAAAGTTTACAATACATATCTAAGAAATGTTTTGGTATAAATAGATGGACATTATTGCTAATTTTTTGTAGAGATTTATTATTAGGGTCTGACCATTCTGAACGAACAATGAGTTGCCTTTTATTGTAAGTGTTATGACTATGTATCATTTGTACAACAGTTTTGGATGGGTCTAATTGTATCATTTCAGCAGTATAATCTTTAAGAAAAGACCTTTCTTCTGCATGTTTTTTAGTGGAATCATATATTGCTCCATTTTGTATATATTGTTTTTTGTATGCAAGACAATTGTTAACGGAATGATTATTTCCGAATTTTGTGAATTGATATATTTGTTGAAGGTCTGTTTCATATGCAATCATATTGGAGCATCCTGCAATTAATTTGTGGCTATTACGAAGAGCAGTTACAGCTGATTCAACGCGCATTGGTGGGTAGTAGTCATCATCATCCATACAAATTAAGTATTCTGAAGTAGCCAAATGATTAGTAATATTTCTCAAGTAGCCAATATTCTCGTAGTTAACCTGAGATTGTTGGTTATTAGTTGTTGGAGAAGAATCGCAAAGTTCCCATTTGTTTTGAATAACCAATGAATGTGTGATATGAACGGCATTAATTGAAATTGTTTTCAATATGGGGTATTTGTTAAGAATGGATTGGACGGTTAAGTCAAGTTGATTTTGAGACCATGATTTGTCTGCAGATACTATAACCCATTGCTGTATCTTTGAAAAGAATGTTTGATTGATAATACATTCTGCAAGTATATGTAAGAAATGTTGTCTGGAAGAAACTGTTGGTGTCAATATACTAACTGTTTCAGATGTATTAGAATTTCTGATTAGTTTGTCATGTCGTTTACCTTTTTTTCCCATATATGAATATTGAAGTTTGTTTTTATATTGATTCTATATATATGGAAGCAACAGTATCAACAGCATTTATTTATGCAATATTAGGTGGTATATTATCGGTATTTGGATTAATTTATTACCAAAAACAGAAGGATCCCGAATTTAAGAGAAAGCCGATATATTATGCGGGAATATTTTTCATAGTGGCAAATGTGGTATATCACATGTATTCTCAAAATGATGTGTCTCAGATGAAAGTTAAGAATGTTTTTCAACCTCAATCATTAGAGATGAAGACTGGACAACCAAGTTTTTGAATAAACTTATAAAAAAACACCCTGTATAGGAAATATAAGATATGATGTGGTATATTTGAGGTTATATTTAGTTCCCGTTCATATTGTAAATAAATTGTATTTTACTAAAATAAGATGAAGATACAAAAATTGATAGCATTGTTAATATTTGTATATTTGGCATTATATCTGAAATATATATTCAAGTTTCCGAATGATGGCACGATTCATATAGAGGACCAGAAGGTGAAACGTATAAGAAATGATGATAAATTAACAATATATGAGCATCCGCCTGATATAGCAGATAAGGGTTCAATATTATCAGAATTAAGATTACATAGAACTTGCTTTTCAAGACAGTTTCATTGTACAGCACCAAGTAATATGCAGATTCAAATTTTAGTATTTCCTCCGGAACAAACAAAAAATTTGTATGCAAATACTCATTTATTACGTTTTTCACAAACGAGTCCAATTAACGTACATTCACCTACAATAGAGAAATATAAGAGGTATAAATCAGCCGAGTATGTAGAAATACCAATAATTGGAGGTCAATCATTTGTAGTTCCAAGAGGGTGGTGGATATTTATAGATAGTCCATCTCATATAAAAGTAAAAGGTTTCTGATATTTTAAACTTTCTTAGAGGAAAATATGAGTATGTATTACTAAGATGATAAAATTTAGTTTTAATTCATTTGGAAAAGTAAAATTATTAGTAGGAAGAATATCAAAATTAACAACTCAAATACAATTTGGATTATATAGAAATGAATGTAAAATATTATTTGAGGATTGCGAAGTAATAACTGAAATAAATATTTTAGAGGGTATTTTGCCTGATGAGGGTGAGTTTTTTATGCTTAATATAGATAGTTTTCATAACATAATAAAAAACATTCCGGCAACAAGTGAATTCAGTTGTAAGTGGGATCATAGTACTGAATTAGAATTAATTACAAAGACAAAGAAGAAGATAAGTCAATGTAATAATTCAATAAAAATAAAGGTGAAACCGTTAGTGTTTCTGGATAAGAACCTATCAAGAAATATTGGATGTGATACTAATACAAGTATTCACAAATTAATTTGGATAATGGAGAAGATAAGTCAATGTTTTCAAGAGGTTGAACTATCATTTTCTAATAATCAATTAAGAATAAGTGGAAAAGAGGATGAATATGAGTTTGAATCTGAAATATTAATTTTGGGTAAAAATATTGGAGAGATTAGTGTAAAGTTAGCGTCTGTAATGTTTCTACAAAAACTGTGGTTATTAGAATGGAATAATTCTAATGTATGTTTTTATATAGATCCAGTAAGTCTGGAATTACATGTATCTTCAAAATCAAATAATGATGAGATATTATTAATGCTTAGATAATAAGAATTATCTTAGTATTGTATAATGAAGATAAGAAATCCAAAAATATGGGGACCACCTTTATGGGATATTTTACATTATATAACATTTCGATATGATCCGAAAGATGCAAAGAAAGTAGAGAGATTATTTATGTATCATTTACCAAATTTAATGCCGTGTATACACTGTAAGAATCATTATAAAGACTATGTGAGAAGGAATCCAATAAAATTAAGAAATAGGGAAGAATTAAGTAAATGGTTGGTAAGAATTCATAATTTAACAAATCAACAATTGAATAAGCCACAATTTGCTTATTCAAAAGCAGTACAAAGATATAGTGTTTCGACATATGCAAAAGAAAGAGTAAAGAATTCATTTATAAAATGGACATCACTAATGCGTACAAACGTATTATATGGAACGCAAACAATACAAAAAAGTTATTCAATATTTTTGTCTTATATATTCAATTATGTTTAAAGCATTTTCTTTTCAACAACCTTTAAAAGTATTTCATAAAGTTTCTTGAAGATTTTGCCCTCTTTTTTTTCACCTATCATTGGAATATCAACGGCATCATTAAGTTCTTCAAGGAAGGCATCTTTAAAACCTTCAGTATTCAACATAGTTAATAATTGCTTAACCATTTCTTTTCTTTCAGGGTCATCTACTTTAACATCAAGTTTAACCATTTTATAAATAGAACAGATGTAATAAAAGTCTTTATTTTTCCGCACTAAGGTATTAAGCTTTTTGGAAGTATAAAATGTTTTGTTCTTTATATCCTTTACTATCAAGTGTGGTAGCCTTTTTGAGTTCTAGTCCATAACGTCCCATATCATCTATGAATTTTTGTACATCAATTTTTTGTAGGGTATGTGTTTGATTTCTGATTTTAGGTATATTTTTGAATTTAAAGGTTTCGTCAAAGAGAACTTTATTTTTTTTAAGTATAAAGTTAGCTTTATAAATAAACTGTTTGAAAACAACAGTTGATTCAGTAATTCTATTTTTAACGTATTTTTGGGGGTCAATACCTCTAAATGGACTTGCGGCATCTAACATAGGGTCAAATTTTTCAAGGTCTACAACATGAACTGCAAACCAACCTTTTGGTTTTAACCATTTACGTATGTTTTTCATAAATTTAGTGCTATTAACGTAATATAGTGTGAAATAGTAACATGTGATGTGACTAAATGAGGAGCGTTGAAATATATCGTCTGAATTAATATCTTTATTAATAAAACGAGGAATATTTTCAACATTACCGATTCTTAACTTATTTTGTTTAAGCATAGCACTGGATTTATCAATACCGGTTAGTTCTAATTGAAAAATGTTTTCTTTAGCTAACCATCTAAGATGGTCACCACCCCCACATCCAATATCTAAAAGTTTAGGGTTATTATATTCCGAAAGGCTTGTTTTTTCAATAAGGTCTTTAACTTCAAATTTAGTTCTATCAATAATCATATCTGAAATAAGTGAAGAATATACTGGTGCGTAAAAGTTATCATATGGATCTTTAGCTCTGACCTTTTGTACAGGATTTTGGAAGCTATCTGTAGCAAATAACTGTTTTATATAGTGAAATGCGATAAATACTATTATTACAAATACTAGAGTTTTTATAATGATACAAGGTGAAACTTTCATACTATTATTAACGATTTTTATCTAATTAAAGTTGCGAATATGATAATGCAGAAAGTTTATCCATGTTATCAGAGCCAGATGTAAGATTAGCACTTGGGAAAGGTTCATCGAATGTGATTTTCTTATCTTCATTCATTGATACAATTTCACCGGAATAGGAATCAAGTATATTAGTTTGAGAACCTCCGGAAGTATTATCTGTAATTGGTAACTCAATTTCCTTTATCTCAACAGGTGGTGTAACTGGATTATTTGGTTCAGATACTTCTGGTATAGGAGC
>CEQM01120005.1_pt1 | contig 19445 bp, 19 predicted proteins | sample 531111 | NCBI WGS metagenome assembly CEQM01 (sample SAMEA2621278, study PRJEB7988) | marine metagenome | biome: marine biome (ENVO:00000447); feature: deep chlorophyll maximum layer (ENVO:xxxxxxxx); material: "saline water (ENVO:00002010), including plankton (ENVO:xxxxxxxx)" | depth 120 m
GGCAGACCTACAGGATAACTCACTTATTGTAGGAAGCGAGGATACAGATATCTTAGGTAAGGCAGCACGAGAAGTAGGTGCTTATGTTGTTATGGGGTGTAACGAGCTAGATGACAGAATTGGAAGTCGAACCCTTTTCAACTCACTAGTCTATATTGATAAATATGGTGGCGTACTAGGACGTCATAGAAAACTCATTCCTTCATTCATCGAACGTATTTGGTGGGGTATGGGTGATAGCCGAGATCTACAAGTATTTGATACGGAAATAGGACGTCTAGGTGGACAAATTTGTTGGGAAAATCACATAGTGAACATTACAGCATGGTACATTGCCCAAGGAGTGGATATTCATGTTTCTGTATGGCCGGGTATGTGGAACTGCGGAGGCGTAGAAGGAGAATCTTTTATATACGCTGGTCATGACATAAATAAATGCGATCTTATTCCTGCTACTAGAGAAAGAGCTTTCACAGGTCAATGTTACGTAGTATCCGCAAACAACCTTCTTCGAATGGAAGATATTCCAGAAAAATTTCCATTCAAAGATTCAATGACGTATGGCGGTCCTGGCCAAGAACAGTTTGTAGGTTGGGCCTGCGGTGGCAGCCATATTGTAGCACCTACCTCAGAATATATGGTTCCGCCCACGTTCGATATCGATACGATCATTTATGCTGAGCTTCAATCAAAATATATAAAAGTGGTAAAGTCGGTTTTTGATTCTTTAGGGCACTATGCTAGGTGGGACCTTGTCAACTTAACAACACCACCCCAACCCTATGAACCAGAAACTAATGCACCTGGGGCTATACAGCCAGATGTAAGAGACCGCGTAATAGAATCAGTTGCTAAAGAGTTCAAATTAGAACCGGAAAAAGTTGCTGAAGTAGTTCGTAATGCTGCTTAGTCACAGCGAACTAATTCCTAATAAAAAGCCGCGAAAAATATCGCGGCTTTTTTTTGTGGTTTTTTCCACCTGAATAAAACTGCTCTCACTTGATTGCAAAAAAAGACTAGAATGGGCAGAATATTCATTAAACCTAGACTTTCGGAATACCATGTATTCAATATATTTCTGCTTACTCCAAATTCTTATTGAAAGACGAAATACTGATTTGATAAAATACAAATAAGAAACACAACAGCCTTACATTCATAGGAGAGAAATAAAATGGAAAGACAATTTAGACGCGTAGTAACAGGCCATAATTCGGAAGGTAAATCCATAATTTTAATGGATGGGGCGCCTCCACAAGTTATAGAACCACTGCCGCAGCTTTTTCTTCACGAAATTTGGGAAACTTCTGCTCCTGCAGATAATACCGGACATTCGGACACGGCAATACGAGACACAAGAATTGAGCCTCATGATCCGGCTGGAACAATATTCCGTTATGTTGAGTTTCCTCCTGATGAGGTTATTCAAGATGCTGACGACGCTGACGCTTTTGCTCAAATGGGAAGCAGTGATGCACACGATTCTGACTCAGAACAGGCGGGAATGCATGAAACTCAGACTACAGATTATGCAATTGTTTTAGAGGGAGAGATGTGGGCTGTGATGGAAGAAGGTGAAACGAAACTCTCTGCCAATGATGTTTTAATACAGAGAGGCACCAATCACGCCTGGTCTAACCGTTCAGGTAAACCAGCTTTAATGCTTTTCGTTCTGATTGGAGCTAATAAAAGAACTTAAAAAGCCAGCCAACCCAAATTATGGGATGACTGACTTTAATAAAATACGGTAAGTTGGTTAAGAAGCTATTCTTTATGTTAATTTATTGACTAGCTTCTGAATCCATTCGCTTTTGCATTTCCTCCACAGGAATTGGTTGGTTTTTAAATCGACCATGTTTTGCGTAATAAGCGTCTACTTTGATATGTTTAGAGACCGTAAGCGGGGCTGCCTTGAAAAAATCGTATAAAGCTACAAACCCGCCGGTCCACATAGTTCGGATCATATGAGGCATAGCACGAGAAGCCCGTAATTCTGCAGTGGGCGCATTTTCTACTTTATGCAAGTTTTCTCGGTCTTCAAGAGCTTTAGTAATTAAGTGAGGAGCCGCCCAATTGCATCGATAATGGATTGTTCCATCGGGACGGATTATATATACGACGTTGGGCATCGCTCCGTAAGCACGATGGAAATCACCTTCTAAGTTATCAACTAAAATTTGTCGAAACTCTCCGTATCGGGGAGCAATTTTACGTGCCGCCTTCAATTTATCATCCATCGATTTATGAGGTCCCAGTCTTTCGCCAGGGTGGGCCTCTCTAACATAAACAGTTATAAATTCAACATCGGGGAACCCTGATACAACGTCCTTCATAGTTTTGATGTTCTTCGTATACATTGAACAAGTTGAAGACGCGGTCTCAATAACCAACCATTTTCCAGTAAAATCAGATATCTTAACCTCCTTACCGCTATCTAAGTCGGTTAATGCAAAATCTTTAAATTGTTCTCCTGCTGCCGGCCCTATAAACATGTCAAAGTTATAATCGACGACCCGAAAACGAGAGTTATTATAAACCATGGGTTGTGTTTGTTCTGTCATTTTCAACTCCCTTGAGTAATATTTATATTAATTTCCAATTAATTTGGATTTAGCCAAAATCAAATTTTGCAGCAATAAAGGTTACTTCATAATTTTTATATATGTTAATAACTCAATAAAGTATCAGTTATACTTCTATGGGTCTAGATTTCTAACTAATTTCTTGTAGGTGTATTTCATCGAATTATTCTAAGTTAAATTGTATATTGGTCAGTCTTGAATACAACCCTTCTCTTGATATTAGATCTGCATGTGTTCCTTTTTCAATAATTTTTCCCTCATCAATAACATATATCATATCAGCGTTAGTAACTGTTGTTAATCGGTGTGCTATAACTATCGTAGTTCGGTTTTTTGTTAGCTTGATTAAGGCTTGGTGCACTTGTTTTTCTGATTGGGAATCTAGTGAACTCGTTGCTTCGTCAAACAAAAGAATCGGAGCGTTTTTAAGGAAGGCGCGAGCAATGGCAATGCGCTGTCTTTCCCCACCAGATAATTTAGCGCCCTTTTCTCCTAGTAGAGTCTTATATCCATTTGGTAATAATTGAATAAATTCATGAGCTGTTGCATCCATTGCTGCAGATTTAATTTCGTTACTACCTGCTTTAGGGTCGCCGAATCCAATATTAGCTTCCACAGAAGCGTTGAATAATGTTATATCTTGGCCAACAAAAGCTATATTATCCCTTAAACTAGCAAGTTTTAAGTCACGAATATCTTTTCCATCAATTTTTATTTCACCTTTTTCAGGATCATAGAAGCGCAGAATTAGATTAAAGACTGTAGACTTTCCTGCTCCACTTGGTCCAACTAATGCAATTTTTTTTCCGGCGGGAATATCTATTGATAAATTTTTTAGAGAAGGTTTATTGACATCGTATGAAAAAGTAATATCGGAGAGTTGTAGATGTCCTGATACATTTTGCAGTTCTTGCGCTTTCGGTTTTTCTGTAATCTTAGGCTTGGTGTCGAGAAGGTCAAATGTTCGGTTTAATGCTGCAAGACCTTCCTGCAGGCTAGCATTAAGGTTACCTAGACTTCTAACGGGTTGTAGTATCATAATAACTGCAGATATAAACCCTACGAATTCCCCTAATGTTCCAGCACCTGTTATTATACGGTAGCCGCCATATGTAAGTACTAAAGCAATTGCTATACCACCTAATATTTCTAAAATTGGTTGGGTGCGCGCACGTCCCTTTACTGTTTTCATGATCAATCTATAAACTTCGTCAAATAGCCAGTCTGTGCGTTTACTTTCAGCGTCTTCTAGACCATAGGATTTAATAAGTCGTATTCCACCGAAAGACTGGCTCAAGGTAGCAGTTAAAGAACCCATTCCGGTTTGCACATTGGCTGAAGCCCTTCGTAACCTTCTACCAATTCGTATAATTGGTCGACCTGCAAAAGGAAAAATCACAATAACAATTAATGTTAGCATCCAGTCCATGTAAAACATCATGCCTAGTAAAGCGACCGCAGTGAGAAATTCCCTACACATGGTTGTTAGCGTTCGTGATAGCGCGTCCCGCATAAGATTTACATCATTAGTAAATCGTGAAATTAGAGATCCGCTAGATAGGCTTTGCATCATCGCAATATCTGAGTTCATTAGGCGTGCAAACATAGCTTTTTGTAGTTCTGCTATTACCCTTAACGTCACTGACTGATTCATTACGCTTTGCCCATATGAAGCAATACCGCGTATAAATGTTATTAATATAATTGAAGCTGGCAGTAATGTTAGAGTTTTAGGGTCGGCTCTGGAGAGCATATCGATAGATAATTCAATTAGTTTGGGGTATGCCGCTGAAGTTGCAGCCACTACAATCATTAATAAAACTGTGCAGACGATATGTGGTAGATGTTGGCGCAACCAATCATACCATAACCGATTCAGAAGATAGTTGGTTGATTCACTCACGCTAGCCTTACCTTTAACAAGTTTTACCTCTTGTCTAGCCTTTTATGTTGGCTGATGTTAGTTGAATACAAAACACTTATCTAGAAAGAAACGAATATGAAGACTTCCCAAGAAGCTTCGAGTTTTAATAGTTTACTAAGAAAATGTCCAAGATGTGGCGCTGATAACTCATCCATTACGCCCCTTGTCTATTCTTGGCATGAATGGACTCTTAAGTCCTGTATTATTTGTAAGTTTGTGTATTTAGAAAACCCGCCAGGTTATGAAGCCTTGGTGGCGGAGTATGCATGGGAACGTAATCATGGAGATCGCAGTGTAAGAATGAGAAAAGAGTATCCGTTTACGTATAACTTTTCTAGATTATGGAAAAAGATTCGCCGGTTTTTAATTCGCAAACCAAACAAGTTGGCTAATAGGGTTTCAAAGTTCTTTCTTCCTGGGGTTGTGGTCGATATTGGATGCGGAACTGGTGATTATCTTGCAAAACTTCCTAATACTTATCAACCGCTTGGTATAGAAATATCTGAAGAATTGGCTCGACTGGCTACCGAACGTCTTTCTGATAGAAAAGGAAAAGTATTAGCAATGTCAGCAATTGAAGGACTTTCTAGTGTCCCAGAAGGTACTGTAAGTGGGATAATAATGCGATCTTTTCTTGAACATGAGCAGCAACCTGTAGACTTACTATCTTTCGCATGGAAGGCATTACGACCAGGCGGTTCTGCAATCATTAAGGTCCCTAATTATGATAGTATAAATCGCAAAGTAATGGGTAACCGTTGGTGCGGATTTCGATTTCCTGGACACGTAAATTATTTTACACCTGAAAGTCTTCAGGAGATGGTTGAATCAGTTGGCTTTAGTATCAAAAGTTTTGGTGTATTTGATCGTTTTTATTTAAGTGACAACATGTGGATGGTTGCTAACAAACCTAGACTAGACTCATAGTAATATTCTATAAAAGTTATAGTTTTTTAAAGGTTTAATCAGCTAAGCAGTTATTTACTACTTGGGCCAAGAATATCTAGATCTGGACGCGAACCCCAGGCACAGAATGCTGCATCATTGATTGGGAATTGTCGAGGTTTCCAGGTTTCGTCTACCATACGCACGCCGCACGAATATTCGTAAATCATATTATCTGGCCCGTAGTAATAAACAAACCTGGCACCAGAAAGAGAATGACGACCAGGTCCAGCCTGAATTCTTACCTGTCTATCCATTAAAAAATAATTTGATTTCATTATATCATCAGTTTCTGCAACTTGAAAATTAATGTGTTGTATTCCTGGTCGATCAGAAGGGAACAGTGCAAATCGATGATGAACTTGGTCGAAAGTCATTAAAGCTGACCAGCCAATCCAATCACTGGTTTTAAAATTAAATTCATTTGACCAGAATTTTTCGGCTTCCCTAGGGTTAGTAACTCTAAGGCCAATATGGCTATACTCAGTTATACCGGCGTCTCTTGATGGAAAGTAACGTTTGCCTGACGCAAAAGGTCGCACAGTAAGATCAATTGAATTTCCGCTATTATCCTTAAAATTTATATAGCCCATGCACCTTCTTGCAGCAGCTTCCGCATCACTGCCACGATGTACAGTTAAACCTTGTTCTTTTAAAGTACTCTCGGCAGCATCTAGCTCATCAAAAGTTTCGATCGAAAGACCTACAGTATGATCATTGGGGTCGCCCTGAAAGTAAACTATATTGTGGTCTCGGTCGTCACCTCTCATATAGGCAAAACCGTCTTTTATATCCACTAATTCAAGACCAATAATATCTTTTGCAAATTTTACCGTCTCTTCAAGGTTAGCTGTACCTAACCTGCAATACCGGAAACCTGTTACATTGATCATGAAACCCTCCAAGGCCAAATGAAATTCAAAAATGTTTATATCACTAAATCATGCATTATTCGTTTTTATATGGTAACCTTAAATTGTCTTAATCTCTAGCGCTATCATAATATGTCAGGTCTATATAAAGCTCTGGGTTGTTTAACTCTTTCTTAGGTTCGCCAAACTTACTACGTAAATCTAAGATGGTTTTTACCCCCTCCATGTTTATTTTTTCACTTTCAGCTATGCCTTGAATGGGATCTAGCATAATTTGCATAGCAGCTTCAGCCGCCTTTATATCCATACCAGGTATTTTATTTAGAAGTATTTTTGTAGCACTATCAGAATTTTCTTGGTTAGAAATCCACTCTATTGCTTGTAACTCTGCTTTGATAAACCCTCTGAGGGCTTCGGGGTTTTCTTTTGCCCAGCCTCTGCATGCTGCCATCACTCCTATTTGACAAGTTGGTAGAGCAGATTGGCTGTTATCAATGATTTTTAGTCCTGCAGCTTCTGCAAATTCCGTAAATGGAGGATTTAGTAGGGCTCCCGAGTGCTCTCCTGAAATTAGTGAATCAAGGCGGGCTTTAGTTGCTCCCACCGGAATAAGTTCATAGGAATCATGGTCAATACCATTTATTTCGAGCATTTCTCTAAGCATAAATGCGAAACCGGTAGAAAGTGCATCTACGGCCAGCGATGTATTTTTGAGGTCCTCATATTTATTTATATGTGATTGCACGACTAGTCCTAAGTTGACTTGAGAGGCTCCCATGAAGCCAAACAAATCAGGTGCCCTCGATAGTTTAGCAACACCTTGACCTTCTTGGTATGCAACAACATTATCAATTGCTGTACCAGCAACTTCAAAGTTTCCATCTATTAAATTGGTAATTTGAAATACTGAGTTTGGAGTAGCCGTTATGTCTACTTTTACTTTTTGTTCTTCAAAAAAACCGAGTTCCATAGCCACATAATGAGGTAAAAGCCCTGTGCTAGGAAATTCGATAACGCGAATATTTGTTATGTCGGACATATATTTTCCCTATAATTAAATTTTCTTTAATAGTGCTTTCTTGGTTTTAGAGATTAGCAAGTATAACTCATTAAGGTTAGTATGCGTAATTTTTATTAGTTTATCTAATAAACAAAAGGGTAATTCTAGTATAAAATTTATATACTATAGTCTAAAACATTATGAACGAATTCTTATCTAGTCTAAATCATTTATTTATATAAATGCGAGAATACACAATGAAATTTGGTATGCAGTTTTTTCCCTGTGTGGGACCTGAAACAAAATCAGCGGAACAATACTTTAATGAATGTTTGTCATTGGTCGGGGACGCTGACGACCTGGGGTATGATCATGTTCGTATAGTTGAGCATTATTTTCATTCGTATGGGGGCTATAGCCCCAATCCAATGTTATTTTTAGCTGCAGCAGCTCAGAGGACTAGAAAAGCTCGGTTGGTTACCGGAGCCATATTACCAGTTTTTAATAACCCCCTAAAACTGGCTGGCGAAATTGGAATGTTAGATGCAATATCATCTGGTAGGCTTGATGTAGGTTTTGCTCGGGCCTTTATGCCCCACGAGTTCGCGCGTTTTGGAATTTCCATGGACGAGAGTAAGGGGCGTTTTACTGAAGGAATAGAACAAATACGGGGGCTATTGGAGGAAGAAAAATTTTCCTCCAAAGGTGAATTTCACGAATTTCCCCCGACGACATCTTATCCCAGACCCACTCAAAGGCCGCGTCCCCCCTTTTATATTGCAGCGTTTGCCACGCCCCAATCATTTGAGGAAGCGGGAAAATCTGGCCATGCCATTATGGCAATTCCATTATCAGGCGGAAAAATGTCAGAACTAATTGGTCTCTACCGAGATGCTTGGAAGTCAGCGGGCCACCAAGGGAATGGGAAAGTTATGCTAGCCTTTCATATGTTCTGTTGGCCTAATGAAACAGAGGCGATAGATCACAGTCGATCAAGAATTAATAATTATCTTAATACTTTAGTGAAGGCTGGTTCAGATTGGTTGGAGGAAGAGTCTTCTGATTATCCTGGTTATCGAAAACTTATTATGGATTTAGCTGAGGAGACATTTGAAACCCAGTTAGAAAAAGGTGCAGCTTGGGTTGGCACTCCCAGTCAAATTTATGAACAGATTACAAGTTACAGGGATCAGGTGGGGGACTTTGATATTGCCTCGTTACAGGTAAATTTTTATGACATGCCTTTGGGTTTAGCAAAAAAGTCAATTGACCTATTTTCCAAAAAAGTCATGCCTAAATTATAGACGTATTTTAATCTTAATTAGACTGAGTTTAATGACATGTTTTACCGAGGGCTACCAAACGCCAGTAATTATAGGGCAATGGCGTTATGAAGCCTACACTAAGCATTATTGGAATGATCCACCAGGTTAGCATTGCTCCGCCGGTTATAAAGACGTCTACTAAATTCATGGAAATTTCCATCGATATCATCGAGATCATTGACATACCCAAGGCTGTTTTCAATGCTAGACGAAGGGTCATTTGCGAGCTGAGTACGATTGTTTCTAATATAATAGAGCTAAGAAGTCCCATGATTATGGCAAGACTCATTATTGCCAAAGTGGACCATGGAGTGCCGGTGACCTGAAAATAAGCGATAGTTCCAAGGTCTCCTATAGCGCATCCCATAAGACACCATAAAGTATTATATGATGCCTTTTTCCACTTAGTTGATTGAAACCAGTCAATTTTAAAATTTTCTACGATTACCGACAATTTTGATCTCTTTTCTTTAAAAGTTTCTATAATCATAATTTCTAGATGTATAGAATTATATGTTTTTTTCTAGGTCTCTTTTTAGTGGAGGATATTGAGCAAGAATGCCAGCAGACTCTGCCATATCTTCAGAATTATCAAACATAGCAACTCCAGAATCCTCCATATTTTGAAACCACTTATTTTTATTTTCTAACGTACCCATCATACTATGAAATATAGAGAAAGAGGCTTTTTTGGCTAAGCGTGCCATTACTTTTATGATAGGGTCCGCGTCTACCATAAACGGAACCACATGTATCATTAAAACAGCATCATAATTATTTTGACAATATTTTAAAGCCGAATTAAATGTTGCTTCGAAACGATCCTCGCGCGCGTCAGCGAGCATATCAATAGGGTTTGCAATGGCCGCTTCCAGAGGCAGGATTTTTTTTAGGTCAACCGAATAATTTTCAGGTAAGGGCGGCATCTCAAGCTTACTGTCGATTAAACGATCCGTAGTTATTACCCCGGGCCCTCCTGAATTAGATATTAGAAGTATTCTTTTACCGATGCCTTGGGGAAAAAACCCAAACCCTTTGGCCGCTAATAGCAAGTGACGCAGACTTTTGACACGTATTACGCCGCAGTCTTTCAAAAAAGAAGAAGCTTGATTATCAGTCATTGATGACCCGCCAGTATGATTAATTACAGCATTACTTCCTTCTGTTGTTCTTCCGCCAATAAGTGCAACAAGAGGCTTTTTTCTGGCGACTTTTCTAGCGATGAATGAAAATTTTTCGATATCATTAATAGATTCCACATAAAGAAGAATACAATTACATTCTTCATGTTCTCCGAGGTATTCTAAATAATCTGTAATTTCAAGGTGGACAGCATTTCCTACTGATATCACTGTACTTATAGGAAGGTTATTTTTGTTTCCAGTAGCGATTATTTCTTCAGATATAGCGCCGGACTGAGAGATTAATGCTATTTTTCCACCAAGAGGTAAATCTCGAAGAAAAGTTGCGGCAAAAGGTAATTTGTTATTTAGATGAATACAGCCTGCGGAGTTGGGGCCGAAAACAGTGATACCTGCAGAGTTTGTTTTTCGTAATAGTTCTTTTTCTCTTATCTGTCCTTCGGTTCCCGCTTCACTAAAACCCCCGGGTAGTATCATTAAATTTTTATGACCGCTGGATATAGCTTCGTCAACTATTTGAAGAATTAAGTCAGGTCGTACTACTATAACAACAAGTTCAACGGGTTTTTTTATTTCAAGTAGCGATTTACTGCACGTTATTCCTAGTATCTTTCCCCCACTTGGGTTTACTGGTATTATTTTTCCAGGATACTTTGTTAAAAGTAGATTGCGTAAAACCGCTCCGCCAGAGCTTGTTTTACGATCACTAGCGCCAACAATAGCAACACTTTTAGGCTTTAGAAACGGATTGCAGTCTCTCATCTCTATCATAAGTAAGTGCTCTTTATGGTTTCAATCAAAAAACATAAAATACCGAATTTCTTACACAAAGTGGCCAATGTCCTGCTTCAAGAATTCTATATTTCGCTATAAATGGAGAATTTTTTTGTTGGTTTGCTGCTATTTCTAATCCTGCTTGATAGCACGCCATAGTTGCAGAGCCTGCAGCTGAACGGATTAGACCAGGATTTGCAATATTACCTCGCGCAGCTGCAATTGCAGCTGCACCATGAATAACGCTAGAAACTTGTTCAGTAATGCTGGTTAGTGAAGATAGCAATTCTGATTTCTGAAACCTTTGTTCAGCATTAGTAAGAAGTTTTTTTCTAAGCAGATCTTCTGCAGACCACCAATCTTTATCCCAGTCTTCAGCCTTGATACAACTTTCCGCTTTTTCCCATGAGGTGATTTGAGATATCATCGTGTTTTTAAGCCCTATACCACTTATATAATTTTGAGCGTCAGTATATTCTACAGGCGTTAGTTTTTGTCCTATCACAGAAAACCATGAAGCTAAATTTAATCGGTTAGCAAACTGTGAAAGAGGAGGAATTAAATTTAACATTTAGTTGTTTCCGCGATCCTCACGCCATAAGCCAAGAGTTTGCTGCACCGGCCGGTCTGAAAAGCTAAACAGAACTGCATCCTCGTTAGCGATGTGCTTCTGTTGTGCCCAGCATGGAACTACGAAGTGATCGCGTTTGGACCATTCAAAGACCTGATCACCAATAAATGATTTTCCTGAACCCTCGACCACACTGAAAACGGTTGCGTCCGTGGATTTATAGTTTGAGGTCTCAAAATTTTTCGGTAAAAGCTGCATAAACGTTCCGAGTGTAGGCATCGCTGATTGTCCGTTGTCGGGATTGATGTAGCGTAGTTTTAGTCCATGACAGAGATCCCATTCCTCAGTTTTACGCATCATCTCCAAAGCTTCGCGAGTGCGAACGTATGGGTAGTTGAAGATCGGTGAGTTAGGCGATTTCTGTTCGTAGTCAACAGGTGCTAGGCCCATGCCATAACGCGCGAGGGAGTCGCCGCTTGGTCGAGTTGTAGGATGAATCTTATCTGGATAGGGTTCAGCAAAAGTGGTGTCTAGGGTCTCGACTAGTGGTACATCCAGGCCGTCGAGCCAGACCATCGGTTGGTTTGATTCGTTACCATGGTCATGCCAGGTCCAAGAAGGAGTTAGAACGAAATCTCCCTCTTCCATTATAGTCTTTTCACCATTAACTGCGGTGTAGGCACCAGATCCCTCGACGATGAAGCGTAATGCAGCTTGTGTATGTCGATGCGCTGGAGCGATTTCGCCTGGCATGATTAACTGTAGTCCTGCAAATAGAGATGTTGTTACCCGATAACGACCACGCATACCCGGATTTTCGAGGATTAAGACTCTACGTTCTGCCTGTTCGGCAGTGATCAGATCAGCTGATTTCATCAGTGTGTCTCTGATGTTTTTGTATTGCCAGATATAGGCTTGGCAGTCACTCTTTGGCTCTTTACGGGCGAAGGAGTGCAGCACTTCCCATAAAGGAGCGAGGTTTTTGGGGTCGCAATCTTCTTTATAGTAAGGCATCAAGTCAGGACGGACATCTGCGACAATCATATTTTTCTCCTTCGAACTCCTTATGGGGTTTATTTAGGGTTCTACTAAACCTATGTCAGGTAATATTAAGCCCAACTCTTGGACCAGATTTTGTGCACGGTTTATAAAATCAGCTAGCATATCTTCATTTGTACGTTGTTTAATAGACCATTTACGATAGATTTCATTATTCTTAGACTTTGGCCGCCCAAAGAATTTCGGTAAAATAGGATAATATTGGTTTATTGCCTCTTGTATACTTATTTTTCCTTTTTCTGTTTGGCATATCTCAGTACAAAAATCTTTCCCAAATTGCGCATGAAAACGTTCTTCTGGCATAGTCATTCGTGATAAATTGCGAAGTGGTATAAAGCTACATTGCGCTAGGTCTTCTACCTGAAGAATTTCAGCTAGGTCGGCTAAAAGTTTTATGACGCAGAACTCTTCCCATGTTTGCAGGGGAAATTCAAAGATAGAAAGAGTTTTTTTAGAATCGTTGGGAATCATGCGTTCTGATTCTATGCCAATTTGTTCACCAAGCTCTTTAAACCTTACGTGGTGTCCATATTCTTCCATTGCCACCCTACAAGTTAACCATTTTGAATAGGGCGTGGGAGCAAAAGCAATTGCTGGCTCATCAAATACTTGCGCACCGTAGAGTTCATTAACAGCATGGCTAATTATTATTTTTTCAATAGCTATACGGTATTCCTCTGGAGCTTTTTTAAAATCATTAACAGTTTCTATATGGTCCCCTGGGTTTATAACCATAAGAGCTTCCTTTTTCTTATACGTTAGGTTCAGTATTAAAAGCTTCCAGATCAGTGTCTAAGTCTATGTAATGAGGGCTTAGAATCTTTTTTGCAGAGGCATTTAACGTGTTAATATTCCAATCTGCTTCATTGTTAACTAATTTTGCAATAGGTCGTGGTTGTGAGAATAAAAAAACCTCTCTTCCACGAACGCCAAACAATTGTCCATTTATATTTTGGCCATGTAGAGAACACAGCCAACTAACTACCATTGCAACATGATTAGGTAATATTTTTAAAGCACGTTCTTTATAAGCAGTCTGTTCGTCATTGGCAGGTATAATAGTTTCTGTAACTCTGGTCGCTGCAAAAGGGGCGATCGCGTTACAAGTTATACCTGCACGCAGCAAATCCATCGCGGTAGTACGCATTAACCCTAACATACCTGATTTTGCACTGGCATATGAAGATTGCCCGTAGTTTCCATAAAACCCTGCAGTTGAAGTAATATTTATAACTCTTCCCCAGCTGTAGGGTTTGCCTCCTCTATTTTCTTTTGAATGTTGTCGCATATTGGGAGTGGCGGCGTTAGTTAGATACCATGCCCCAGCTAGATTTGTTTTTATTACTGAATCGAAGTCTTCTGGTTTACCCTTAAAAATAAAACTATCTCTAAGTATAGCAGCATTATTAACAAGTATATCAAGCGCTCCAAATTTTTTAATTGCAAGTTCCACTGAAGCTTTAGCCGTTAATGGGTCTGCAATAGATTCTGTATAAGCAATAACATTATTGCCAATTTCTTGTGCTACAGATTCTGCTACAGAGGGGTCAAACGATTCACCGTTTATCGAACTACCGACATCTGCTATCACCACCTTCGCACCGTGGGCGACTAATGACTTGGTGATAGCTAGCCCGATACCCCTTGCTCCTCCGGTAACCAAAGCTACGCGCCCATTTAACTCTTTTTTCTCTGATAAATTATTCATATTTCTCTGCCATTAAAGCTTTGTCAGCTTCAGTATAAAATGCATCAGCATGACAATTTTCATCTCGGACACCAATTTTACGTAACTGATTAATACAGGTTTCAACCATTATTGGCGGGCCTGCAAGGTATACTTTTGTTTGATTGAGATTATCAAAGTCATTAGCTATTGCATCAGCTAAGTAGCCTTTTCGGTACTTATTACTCTCTTTAGATTCTGATAAAATTATATTTAAAGATAGTGCTGTGTGATGTTTTATAAGCCTCTTAAAGTATTCTACTAAATAAAGATCTGGTATATCTCTGACGCCAATATATAAATATATTTTACGTTTTGCATTTTGTTTCAAAGCCTCTTCTATTATAGACTTTATTGGAGCTAAACCTGTACTGCCTGCAATAGCAAGGATAGGGCCTGTATGATTATTTCTATAATAAGATATTCCGTATGGGCCTTTAACCTTTACAGCATCACCAACTTTAAGGTTTTTGTTCACAAAAGCACTAATTTTACCACCGGAAATTTCCCTAATATGAAACTCTAATAGTTTATTTCCTGGTTGATTGGCCATTGAATAATCACGCGGAGGTAGACCTTGAAAGGTAATTTGTGAGTATTGCCCAGCTGAAAAGTCAAATGGACCTCCGGTTTTAATTAATAATTTAACACGAGTAACATCATGGGTCATACGTTCTAAATCAGTAACCACACAGTTAAGGTTTCGCAGAGGATGGGCTACTATTTCATCTTGTTCTAAGTAGGCAACTTCACAGTCGCTCCATGGTACTGCCCTGCAAGCTAAGATTAGGCCTGAATCTTTTTCTTCTTGGGTAAGGGCGTATTCTGAATAGGGCGACATTTGTATGTCGCCTGAGTATAATCTGGATTTACAGGCTCCACAATTACCTGACTGGCAACCATGCGGGTATTCTCTACCGCTATTTAGCGCAGTTTGTAATATAGTATCCCCCATTTCAACATTTAGTGGGGTTTTATATTGTTTAACATTTACAGCAAAGCTCACTGGCTTGTCTTCATATAATTGTAAGGGTTAAAAAATTTAGTTTGTGTAACAAACAATTGTCAATACAAACTAAATACATGTGCATTATTTATTTTCCATATCAAAGAAATCTTTAAAGCTCGATGGTATATCTTTAGATTTTAATTTTCTTGAATCTTGGGTATCTGTTTCTGCCCATATCCTAATTTCTGTTCCTTTTACACAAACTTTATTTTGGTTTTTTACTTCATGAATTAATACTATTGTCCTACGGCGCCATTCATTTACATAACTAGTTACCTCAATTTCGTCCCCAAATCTTGTTGGTGACAAAAATTCTGCATGAGCATCAACTAAAGGGAAGCCCACTGTTTGATACTTATCAAGCATAATTTCATAGCTAAGACCAACGCGATCAAACAAGTGTCTGGTAGCTTGGTCAAACCAAAAGAAGTAGTTCGGATAAAAAACAATTCGTGCAGGATCACAATGGCCCCACTCAACGGGTATTTTTATGGTATTTTTAAACATTTAATTAGCCTTGGTATTTCTATGGTTTGCTTTAGGAAAAAGAAACTTGCGGGGTTTGTAAAGTTTGGTAATTATTTATAAGAACCATAGTTTGATTGTATATTATATAACGAAAACATTGGGTAACAAATAATTGATTAATCTTAACCATTTTGATTGTTAGCTTAGTATAATGATTGAATATTATGTAAAATAAGTTTTTAGCTAATATTATTTAATATAAGGTATTATCTGTGGGCATAAAAAAAGTAGTTGATGAAGATGTTTTGGATCTAAGTGGTCTAAACGACCTTTTAGGTTTTCAATTACGTAGGGCACAGATGTCGGTATTTCATCATTTTTCTAGCACAGTAGGTGGTGAAGGTATTACACCGGCACTATTCGGTTTGATGGTGATTGTTTCTAAAAACGAAGGTCTGAGCCAATCTCGTCTTGCGCAAGCCTTGGGAATTGACGTTTCAACTATGGTGGCGATGATTGATCGTATAGAGAAAAAACGATGGATACAGAGAAAAAAGTCTAATGTTGACCGTCGTTCTCATGCATTATATTTGACAAAGGAAGGTAATAAACTAATAGATAGATTGTGCTTACTTGTCGAGGGACATGAAAAAAAGTTCTTTAATAACCTTAATTTATCTGAAAAAAAAACCTTACTGGCTTTATTAAAAAAAATAACTAAGACATAAGTTAAGAATTTTTTAATAAAATTTTCTACAGTTTATTTCGTTCTTCGACTAAGGCTCTGTCAGCTGCGAGAGAATCAATCTCTGCATCGCTAAACCCATGTTCTGCAAGTATTGATCGAGCATGCTCGCTAAATTTAGGGGGGGGTGAATTGATTGAACCAGGTGTACGGGAAAATTTAATTGGAATGCCCGTTCCTTTGTACCAGTCAAGTTCAGCCGCCATATTACGATGTATAGAATGCGGATGATTCATTACTTGTTCAGTATTATGTACAGGGCCGGCGGGAATTCCGGCTAATAAAAGACGTTTACACAAATCTTCCCCGTTAACATTTTTCATGAGTTCAGATAGCTCATCTCGAAGATCGCTTATGTTAGCAAGTCGATCAGGGTTGTTTAAAAAACGAGAATCTTTTGATAACTCCGGATTTCCTAGTTCTTTGCAAAGTTTGCGGAAAGCGGGGTTGTTTCCGGCAGCAACAAAAATATCAACCGTTTTAGTACTTAGTTTATCATAGGGTGCCAGATTAGAGTGTTGGTTCCCGGTTATTTCTGGGACCTTTCCCCCAGATAAATAATAGTTCGAAACGTGTGGGTGCATAAGTGCAATTGCACAGTCATACAGTGTCATGTCAATGTACTGGCCCTGATTTGATTTTTCACGCTCTAATAGGGCCATTAATATTGCTACGCAGGTGTATAAGCCGGTTCCCATGTCAACAGCTGCAATTCCGACACGTGTGGGATCTTTGTCTTTACCACCATTCACCGACATCCAGCCTGCCATTGCTTGAATAATCGCGTCGTAACCAGGAAACCCGCCCATAGGGCCATCACTTCCAAAACCAGAAATACGACAATGAATTAAATTCGGGAACTTTTTTGAGATTACATCATTATAGCCTAGTCCCCACTTTTCCATTGTACCGGGTTTATAGTTTTCAAGTAGAACATCAGCCTCTTCTAAAAGGCGCAATAATACATCTCTACCTTTTTGAGTACTTAGGTCTAAGCCGATAGACTTTTTATTTCGGTTTAGACCAATAAAATATGAAGCATCGCCCTCGTGGAAAGGGGGGCCCCAGTCACGTGTTTCATCCCCTTGAGGTGGTTCCACTTTAATTACTAAAGCACCATGATCTCCAAGTATCTGAGTGCAATAAGGCCCGCCTAAAACTCGAGCGAGATCGACAACCTTAATTCCTGCCATTGCCCCGGCGGAGTATTGTTTTTCATTATGAGACATACGACTATATTCTTTATTAGTCTAAAGAGTTAATAAAAATTTGAGATTTATCTATTTTTTTAATCTAAATAAAGCTTTAAACCAAAATAGTTAACCGGCAAGCTTCTTCTTAAGCTCTTCTGCGTTAGGGGCTAAGTTATAGTCTTGGCTTAATTCGCCGTCACCAACCGGATGTTTTGCTGTAAAGAAACGGGCAGGACCGCCAACCGCTCTTACTGTATGTGCTGTATTGCGAGGTATGTGTATTAACTCACCTGGTCCGATGTTTTTTACTTCTTCTCCTAATACCATGCGCAATTCTCCTTCTAAAACAAGAACAAACTGTTCTTCGTTAGGATGAAAATGTGGTGGTGGTCCAATCTCATCTTCATAGGTCATTACCCCTACTTTCATGAATTCTCCTACAACTGTTGCTGCCATTCCTGGCGCTGTTTTATCCATTTTTGTTTTCATGTCATTTATATTGAAAAAAGGCATCTAAAACTCCCTAAAATTTTGTTGTTAGAGTTGGTTATTAGTATTTTTATTTAATTTTATCCAAGTAATTATTATTGATTAAGCTTGATATCAGTTCGTTATTTGTTAATTAGCAAAAACACGCTCGGCAAAAGCCGGATAGGTTTCGGAAACTTCGTCTGCAACTAGTCCCCTAATTAATTCAATTGTAGCCGCACTCGGTTTCGGGGTTTGCGGTATATTTATTGGTTTTTCATAAGTGAATCCAGTCATTTCATCTACTTCTTCAATAGTATGACCAGGATGTAATGATTTTAAGAAAAATGAACCTAATTTTTTGTTAAATATAAAAACACATCTACCAGTAACCAGGGCATAAGGGCCTCCAGGTCTGTAGATGTTTTCAGCGCTAATCCCAGGCGCGCTAATAAAATCAACTTTTGGTACTAATACTCTTGGTGTATGCTCTTCTCTAAAAAGAATAACCCTAGGAACCAAGAAATATAAATATGCTGACCCAAAAGATCCGGGAAAACGAGCTTTACTGCGCGGGTATTCACCAATCCCAACTAAATTAATATTTGCTCTACCGTCAATTTGTCCACCCCCAAGAAAAAAAGCATCAATTCGACCTTGTGCAGCACAGTCAAATAGTTCTGTGCCGCCATTGGTAAATGCATTATGCTCTTCACTACCCAACATTGAAACGCGTAGCTTTCCTTTGCTTTTTGCACGCGCAAGCAGTGCTGCGCTTCCGGGGATAGGTGAAGAAGCACCGATAGCTACATGGCTTAGACCTTCAAGCATGTCGGCAATTGTGGAAATTATTAACTCTTCTGGCTTAAATTGGATGTTCATTCTTTAATTTCTTTATCCAGTACATATTGTGATAGGTAGTTTTGGAAACCATCCTCAGTCCTTGCCATTTCTATGTATAGCCTTAAATGCGTATCATCGGCTGGATATGTGCCAAATAAACCAACTGGCCAAGCGCCATTCTTAGCCAAAGCTAGAGCACTGATATACAAACTTGAAATTGTTCCCGCTGCCATATTGGTGTCATTTAATAAATTACCCTCATATAGGTTTTCGTAAGTTACAAGTGTGGTTTTCGATGCGTGGGCCATAACCATCATTTCACGACGGACCCCTATCCATACATTCCCTTCCCTATCAGCCAGTGGTGCATGAATTAATGTAACGTCCGGGGCAATAGCTTTTACCATTACCAAAGGACTATCTTCTTTATCAAAAGGGTTATTTCCTATTATCCAGTCTTCACGTTTTTTAAGTAAATCAGATCCAATGATACCTCTGACAGGCATATAAGGTATTCCTTTTTCTGCGGCCTGAAGTCCTGCATGTATTGCGGGGCACGTACCATCAATAATATTGACCGCTCCCTTTTTAATGGCATCAGTGAATCTAGGTGCTAGCCCATACTCGCCAATGGTTACAGCTGCTGTTTCTACAGTAGATACACAACCAGAGCCAATTAACATATCACCTTGAAACCCTATAGATGGCACGCCCACCAGGTGAAGGTCACGTACTTTATGGTTTATTAAATAGCGCACTGCTTTCATCGCGCAACCGCTATAGTCAGGAGCCAGCGCCA
>CEQM01056714.1_pt1 | contig 19366 bp, 16 predicted proteins | sample 531111 | NCBI WGS metagenome assembly CEQM01 (sample SAMEA2621278, study PRJEB7988) | marine metagenome | biome: marine biome (ENVO:00000447); feature: deep chlorophyll maximum layer (ENVO:xxxxxxxx); material: "saline water (ENVO:00002010), including plankton (ENVO:xxxxxxxx)" | depth 120 m
TTCATCAATAAATCAAGTTTTGATTCAGATTTCAAAAAAGATTTATATGGAAAAAAAATAGAGTTTTTTAAAAGAATTAATAAAAAGCCAATAGTTCCCTCTGAAGAAGAGAAAAAAAACAATTCAAGATCAAGAAGTGCCAAGCTTAGAATAGGAGAAAGATTATGAGTATAAATGAAAATATAAATAAATTATTGGAGTCTTTAAAGAACCAGTTACCTGCTTCGTTTAATTTTGATTTGCAAAAAGTATTATACCTATTATTTTTTTTAATTTTTTATATAAGTAATCAACATTCAGTTGAAAAAAAGATTAGAGAAATCAGTCGTTTAGAAAAAGAAGTAGAAGAATTAAGAACGGATTATATAACTCTTAACAATAATTATATGTTTTCTAGAAAAGAAACAGAAATTTTAAAAAAAGTTGATAAGTTAAAATTACAGAGTTCAAAATTACCTCCTGAAAAAATCACAGTTGAAGAATGAATATTAAAAAGGAAATATTATTTAGAGTTAAAATTGCTTTTGCTTTTATTATATTGGTTAGCCTTGCAATAACATATAGTATTTTTGATCTTCAATTTAAAGAAGGAGACTTTTGGCAGTCAAAATCAGAAAATATCAATTTTAAGTTTGATAAAATTAAAGCTAGTAGAGGAAATATTTTATCTGACGATGGAAGTATTTTAGCTACTTCATTACCATTTTATAAAGTTGCAATTGATCCATCAATTGTATCCCAACCTTTATTAGATAATAATATTGATTCTTTGGCTTTATTATTATCCTCTTTTTTTAAGGACAAAACTAAAAATCAGTATAAAAAAAATATAATCGATGCTAGAAAAAATAATAGAAGATATCTTCTTCTAAATAGGAAAAAAATTGATTATCAAGAAAAAAAAATATTATCAAAATGGCCAATTTTTAGAGAAGGTAGACTTAATGGGGGAGTACTTTTCGAAAAAAAAGATGAAAGATTTAGACCTTTCTCCAAATTAGGATATAGAACGATAGGATCAGTAGATGAAAATAACAGAGGTACTGTTGGTTTAGAGTATAGTTTTAATTCATACCTAGATGGAAAAGATGGAGAAATTTTAACTCAAAAATTAGCTGGAAATCATTGGATGCCAATTTATGATGGTTCAGAGATTCAGCCTAAGAATGGATATGATATAGTAACAACTATAAATGTGAATTTACAAGATATAGCAGAGTCAGCTCTTTTAAAAGGTTTGGAATCAAATGATGCAGATTATGGATCAGTAATATTGATGGAAGTTAATACCGGAGAAATTAAAGCAATTTCTAATTTTAGTAAAAATAAATCTGGTTACTATACTGAAAATTATAATTATGCAATTCAAGGAATGCACGAACCAGGATCTACTTTCAAATTAGCTAGTATGTTAGCATATATCGAGCAAACTAATAGATCAGTAGATGATAGTGTTGATACTGGAGATGGAGAATTTAGATTTTATTCTGAAACTATGAAAGATCATAAACCTGGAGGATATGGAAAGATTACTATAAAGGAAATATTTGAAAAAAGTTCAAACATTGGTGTTGCAATGTTAATAGAAGAAACATTTAAACAAAAACCTCAAAACTTTTTGAGTTATTTAAAAAAATTTGGATTTAGTGATGATTTTGATTTTCAAATTTTTGGTTCATCTAAGCCACAAATTAAAAACTATTCAGATTCTACATGGAGTAAGGTCTCTTTACCATGGATTGCTCATGGTTATGAATTAATGCTTACACCTCTTCATACTTTATCATTTTATAATGCTATTGCAAATGGTGGATATTATATCAAGCCTAAAATTGTAAATAAAATTAAAAATGCTAATAGTATAATTAAAGAGTTTAAAACTGCATCTCCTGAAAAAATTGCAACTAAAAATTCAATTAATACTATGAAATTATTACTTGAAGGTGTAGTTGAAAATGGGACGGCTGATAATATAAAACATAGTAATTATAAAATTGCAGGTAAAACAGGAACGGCAAAAAAAGTTCTTAATGGAAAGTATATTAATAGGTATTATACATCTTTCGCAGGGTTTTTTCCTTCTGAAGACCCAAAATTTAGTTGTATAGTTGTAATTGATAATCCAAAGAAATACAGAATATATGGTAGTGATGTTGCTGCTCCAGTATTTAAGGAAATTGCTGACAAAATATTTATATCAGACGAAAAATATTTTGCAGAAATGAAAAATGAAGAACTTAAATTCTCTTTTCCTCAGATTAGATCTGGCTTCAAGAAAGATCTAGTTTACTTATCAAATAATCTGGCTCTATCAAACCATTCAACAAATGAAAGTGAATGGGTTAGGACTAAATTAGTTGATAATTCAATTTATTGGGAAAGGATTAATTTAAATAAAAGATATGTCCCTAATGTTGTTGGAATGACATTAAAAGATGCTATTTTTTTATTGGAATCCAGAGGATTAAAAGTATCCTTTAAAGGAAAAGGAAGAGTTAAATATCAGAATATTCCTCCAGGAAAATTAACTAAAAACTTTAATTCAATTAATATTAATCTAGGATGAAAAAATTAATAGAAATAATTAAAGGAATTAAAATTTTATCATCTCACGGTAATACAAATAAATCAATTAATGGAATAACTGATAATTCTAAAAATGTGAAAAATAACTTTTTATTTTTTGCAATTGAAGGAAATGATTTTGATGGGCATAATTTTATTGAGGACGCAATTTCTAATGGATCAAATACTATAGTTTGTACTAAACTTCCATCAAATTTAGAAGAAAATATATCTTATTTACTCGTTGAAGATATAAGGGAAAGTGTATATAACATTTCTTCAAACTTTTATGGGAATCCAGATAAGAAGATTAAAATAATAGCTGTTACTGGAACAAATGGAAAAACGTCTATTGTATATTTCTTATATCAGTTTTTTAAGTCTCTTGATATAAAAGTTGGTATGTTATCAACAATTGAAAACAGAATAGGTAATGAAGTTTTAAATGCAAAACTTACAACTCCTAACCCAGTTGAGTTTCTTAGAATTCTTAATGATATGGTCTTGGGTAATTGTCAGTATTGTTTTATGGAGGCAAGTTCTCATGCCATCCATCAAAAAAGAATATTGGGTAAAAATATTTTTGCAGCTATTTTTTCAAATTTATCTCATGATCATCTTGATTATCATAAAACATTTAAAAACTATATAAATGCAAAAAAAATATTATTTGATGATTTAGGAAAAAACTCATATTCTATTATGAATTCTGATGATAAAAGAGCGAATTATGTAATTCAGAATACTAAGTCTAAGGTAGTGACTTATGGAATAAAAAATATTTCTGATTTTAATGCTAAAGTTATTGAGAGTACTGGGGAAGGACTTATATTAAATTTTGGGACAATAGATGTAGCTTTCAAAATTATTGGTGATTTTAATGCATATAATATTTTAGCTGTTTATTCTTTAGCAAATATTTTAAATATTGATAAGAATCTAATTCTTGAAAAATTATCGGAATTAAATACTCCTAGTGGAAGATTTGACTTTTTGTTAGGAGAAAAAGAGAGAATAGGAATAGTTGATTATGCTCATACCCCAGATGCTCTTGAAAATGTTCTTTTAAATATTTTAAAATTTAAGAATAATAAAAAACTTATAACAATAGTTGGTGCAGGAGGTGATAGAGATAAACTTAAGAGACCTAAAATGGGAAAAATTGCTACTGAATATAGTGATTTTGTATTTTTTACTTCAGATAATCCTAGAGATGAAAATGAAAATAATATTATATCAGATATTATTAACGGAGTTTCTAAAGATAATTATGAAGTTGAAATTGATAGAAAGAAAGCTATTGAAATGGCCTTTAAAAGATTTAATAATAATTCTATAATTCTTGTAGCTGGTAAGGGACATGAAAAATATCAAGTTATTGGTGATAAATCATTACCACATGATGATAAAGAAATTATTAAAAAGTTAATTTTATAAATTATGCTATATAATCTATTTGAATATTTAAATAATAATTATGATCTAGTTGGATCAGGTGTATTCCAATATCTTTCATTTAGAGCAGGTATGGCAGCTATATTTTCTTTGATAATTAGTATCCTTTTTGGAAAAAAAATAATAAATATTTTAAGCAAATTTCAATTATCTGAAAATATTAGAGATCTTGATTTAGAGGGACAAAAAGAAAAAACAGGTACACCTACAATGGGTGGAATTATAATTCTTATTTCAATACTTATTCCTACTATTTTATTTGCTGATCTAAACAATATCTATATACTGATAATGTTATTAGTAACAATATTCGTTGGGTTAATTGGGTTTATAGATGATTATTTAAAAATTAAAAATAAAAATAAAGATGGCTTAAAAGGTAGATTTAAAATTATAGGCCAAATAATCATTGGAATAATTGTATCATATATTATAATAACAAACGATTCTATTGTAGTTAGAAATTTTACTGAACCAATCTCTCAAGAAACTTTACAAAATGGAATAGATCATATTGATACTAAAGATCTAATCACGACAATACCGTTTGTTAAGGATAATGAATTTGACTATAAATGGTTATTACCTGGATATTTAAATGAATATACATGGGTATTATATAGTTTAATAATAATATTTATAATTACTGCTGTATCAAACGGAGCAAATATAACTGATGGGTTGGATGGTCTTGCTGCCGGTACCTCAGCTATTGTTGGTATTACGTTATCAATTTTTATTTATTTATCTGGTAATATTATTTTTTCAGATTATCTAAATATTTTATATATACCTAATATAGGAGAATTAGTTATTTTCTCTTTTGCCTTTGTAGGAGCATGTATAGGTTTCATATGGTATAATTCATATCCTGCTCAAGTTTTTATGGGAGACACTGGAAGCTTGTCAATTGGAGCAATTATCGCAGTTTTAGCAATAATTGTTAAAAAAGAATTATTAATACCTCTTTTGTGTGGAGTATTTTTAGTTGAAAACTTATCAGTTATTATTCAAGTCTTATATTTCAAACATACTAAGAAAAAATATGGAGAAGGGAAAAGACTTTTCCTAATGGCTCCTTTACATCATCATTATCAGAAAAAAGGAATTCATGAAACAAAAATTGTAGCAAGATTTTGGATGGTATCAATATTACTTGCAATTATGACTTTAGCAACTTTAAAATTGAGATAAATTGATTGAATGGTTAAAAAGAAATATTCAGGGAGATAAATATATTTGGTTTATTGCCATTATTTTATCAGTTATAGGTCTTTTGGCAGTATATAGTGCTACTAGTTTACTTGCATTTCAACAAAAAGGAGGTAATACTGAATTTTTCTTGCTAAAACATTTTCTATTAATTGCATTCAGTTTTATAGCAATGTGGTTTGCTCATAAAATTGATTATAAGTACTATTCTAAGATCTCATTAATAGGTTTATATATCTCTTTGCCACTTTTATTTTTAACTTATAAGTTTGGGGTAAATATAAATGAGGCCTCTAGGTGGATTAGTATTCCTATCATTAATATGGCCTTTCAACCATCAGATCTTGCAAAACTTTCTCTTATAATTTATTTATCTAGCTTTTTAGCAAAAAGGCAGTTTGACTTAGAAAACATTAAAATATTAATTGTTCCATTTATTTGGATTGGATTAATATGCATGTTTATTGCATTAACAAACTTATCTACAGCTTTAATTTTAGGTGCTACTTCAATTTTATTAATGTTTATTTCTAGAGTAAAAATTTCTCATCTATCCTTATTAATTCTATTTGTTTTATTGAGTGGTGGGGTAGCATTATTAACAGGTCAAAGAGGGTATACTGCTATAAGTAGAGTTGAAGATTTTATTAATAAAAAAAATCTACCTTATCAGTTAGAGCAAGCTTATATTGCAGTTTCAACTGGTGGTCTTTTTGGTAAAGGACCAGGTAATAGTAATCAGAAAAACTTTTTACCTCAATCATCTTCAGATTTTATTTATGCTATTATAATTGAGGAGTATGGATTTATTGTGGGAGTATTAGTTCTTGTTTTATATCTATTTTTATTATACCGGGGTTTAAAAATTTTTATTAATTCAGATAGACCTTTTGGCGGGCTATTAAGTGCAGGTTTAAGCTTTGCATTGGTAATTCAAGCAATAACAAATATGTGTGTAGTTGTTGGATTACTTCCAGTTACAGGAGTAACATTACCATTAGTAAGTATGGGTGGTACATCTCAACTATTCACTGGGATTACAATAGGAATAATTTTAAGTATAAGTAGGGAAAACAATAGAGAAATAAGTTATGGGTAAACCGAAGAAAATTATTTTATGTGGAGGAGGTACAGGAGGCCATATTTTTCCTATGTTAGCTATTGCTGAAGAATTTAAAAAGAAAAATTCAAATAATAAAATTTTATTTGTAGGCTCAAGTGATAGAATGGAAATGGAAATAGTTCCAAAATATAATTACCCTATTTATGGATTATGGATTTCTGGGATTAAAAGATCTTCGATTTTATTAAATATATTATTTGCGGGACTTCCATTTATTTTAAAAAACATTTTAATTCCTTTTAAAGTCGGATTTTCTATTTTAAAGTCGCTTTATATTTTATTTAGATATAGACCTGATTTTGTAATTGGATTTGGAGGATACTCTTCTGGTCCTTTTTTATTAACCTCTCATTTTTTAAATTTTAAGACTGCTATTCAAGAACAAAATTCTTATCCTGGTCTAACAAATAAAATGTTATCAAGAAAAATAAAATATATTTTTACAGCATATGAAAATTTAACTGATTCATTTAAGAAAAACATTATTTTTAATTATGGTAATCCAGTTAGAAATTTAAATTTAAATTCTAATAAAAATCCTTATGAATATTTTGGTTTAGATAGTTCTAAAAAAACAATTTTAGTTTTAGGTGGAAGTTTAGGGGCAAAAAGTATAAACGAGGGCATATTAAATAATATTTCTTTAATTAGAGAATCCTCTTATCAAGTAATTTGGCAAACAGGTAAGTTTTATTACAAAAATATTTTATCAAAAAAAATTAAGGATAAAAAAATAATAATTAAAGATTTTATAAATAGAATGGATTTAGCATATAATGCTTCAGATATTATAATTTCAAGAGCAGGCGCTATTGCAATTTCAGAATTATGTATAATTTCTAAACCCTTGATTTTAGTTCCATCACCTAATGTTGTTGATGATCATCAAACAAAAAATGCTAAAGCTATATCTGAAAAAGGAGGATGTGTATTAATTAAAGATTCAGATGCAAAAAGTATAATGTTAAAGACAGCTTTTGATTTATTTGAAAATCAAAGTAAAATGAATAGTATGAAAAAATCATTATCAAAATTAGCATCTCCTGATGCTAGTCAAAAAATAGTTAATAAAATTTACGAGATAATATGATTAATAAAATTAAAAATGGAGTTGTAATAATTTTATTGATAGGATTTGCTTATTCATTAATTTTTTTATTCAAAAAAAATAACTCTATTAACTATAATAAATTAATTATCGATGTTGATAGCTCTTTTTTAGATAAGAATTTTGTTACTAGTTTTTTATCAAAACAAATTTCATCAGATTCACAAAATATAAATTTTAATGATTTAGAAAATCAGTTTTCATCAATTTCTCATGTTAAAGATGTTGCTATTTATAAGGATTTAATTGGAAATTTAAATGTTGGAATAAAACAGTATAATCCAGTAGCAAGAATTGTATCAGGTGATCTTTCTGGAAACTATATAAATGATGAAGGTCATATATTCCCAGTATCTTCTAAATATACAAAAAGAGTTGTTCTTATTCATATGAACAATGATTTTTCAAAAGATAAAAAAATGTCTTCTTCTAAGTTTGGAAAAGATTTATTAAATATGATTAATTATATTAATGATGATGAGTTCTTTTCAAAAATAATTTCTGAATTAGAAATAAATTCTAGTAAAAATATTGTGATTCATCCTCAATTTTCAAAACAAAAAATTATTTTTGGGTATCCCGATGATTTGGATGAAAAGTTTGAAAAAATTAATCTTTTTTATAAAAAAATTGTTCCAGCAAAAGGTTGGAATACATATAGAACTGTTAATGTAAAGTTTAAAAATCAAATTATTTGTGATAAAAGCTAAATAATGGAAAACCAAAAAAAATATTATACTGCACTAGATATCGGAACATCTAAAATTTGTGCAATTATAGCTGAACAAAAAGATAACAATAAGTTAAATATTATTGGATTTGCAGAAACAGACTCAGAAGGTGTTTCAGAAGGTATGATTCAAAATCTTATAAAAGCTACTTCTAAAATTAAAGAAGTTATTAAAAAGGCAAGCGATATGGCTCAAATCCCAATTAATTATGTTAATGTAGGTATTGCTGGAAAACACATTAAAAGCTTTAGTACTCATCATTCAATTGGATTACAGAATAATGAAAATGAACCAATTGAAATAAATAGTAATCATATTAAAAAATTGGAGACAAGATCAAAAATGGCAGTTATACCAACCAATCATAAAATTATTCATAGTATGCATCAAAAATTTACAATTGATGAAGATCATGAATCTGTAGATCCCATTGGTGAATTTGGAAAAAAATTAGAAGCAGACTTCCACATTATTAGTGCTAATAAAGTTGATATTAAAATTATGGAAGAATCAATAAGAAGATCAAATGTTAAATGTAAAAATCTAATTTTGGAACCATTAGCTTCAAGTTTGGCCTTATTAGATGAAAATGATAAAGAAGATGGTATTTGTTTGGTTGACATAGGAGGTGGTACTACTGATATATCTATTTTTCATGATAATATAATTAGACATACTGCTGTAATTCCACTTGGTGGTGATATTGTTACTCAAGACATTAAAGAAGGTCTAGGGTTACCAAGACATCATGCAGAAGCACTCAAAATTAAATTTGGGAAGGCATTATACGTTAAAAGACCAGTAAAGGAATTTGTCAAAATTAAAGGTGAGGGTCAAAGAGAAGATAAAAAAATTCTTCTTGATAATCTCTATAAAATCATTGAAGCAAGAATGGAAGAAATTTTTGAAAAAGTTCATCAGGAAATTTTAAACAGTGGAATAGGAGAAAAATTATCTGCTGGAATAGTAATCACAGGGGGAGGTTCTCAACTGCTAAATTTAAAACAACAGGTAAAGTATATAACTGGATTAGATGTTAGAAAAGGTTATCCATCATCTTATTTAACAAAATCAGATATAGTTAATCTAGAATTTCCAAAGTATTCTACATCAGTGGGATTATTATTATGGGATTATGTTAACTCATTAGGTATCGCAAATCAGAATCAAGACTTTTCATTTAGAAAATCATCATTACCAAAAGTTAATAACTTTGGAAAACTAGTTACAGAAAGGATTAAGGGCTTTCTGAAAGACGATGATCTTACTGAATTTAAAGATGAAAATTTATAAATAGATATGGCTTTTGAATTTGTTGTACCTTCTCACCATAAATCAATAATAAAAGTTATTGGAGTAGGAGGTGGTGGTAGTAATGCAGTCAATTACATGGACTCTATTGGAATAAGAAATGTTGAGTTTATCATATGTAATACTGATATTCAGGCATTACATTCTTCTAATGTAAAAAATCAAATTCAAATTGGGATGGATCTAACAAAAGGACTTGGTGCAGGAGCTAATCCTGATAAGGGTAGGGAAGCTGCTCTTGAAAGCAGTCATGAAATAAGAGAATTATTAAGAAATGATGGAACTAAGATGTTGTTTATTACTGCTGGAATGGGTGGTGGTACAGGGACGGGAGCTGCTCCAGTAATTGCTCAGATTGCTAAAGAATTAGATATTTTAACTGTAGGTATTGTTACTTTACCTTTTGATTTTGAGGGCAAATCAAAAATGGATAAAGCCCTTATTGGTGTTGAGGAATTAAAGAAAGGATGTGATAGTGTAATTACTATATTAAACCAAAGACTAATTGAGATTTATGGAGACTTAAGTCAGTCAATGGCATTTGAAAAAGCAGATGATATCATAGCTACAAGTGCGAAATGTATTGCTGAGATAGTTACAATACCTGGGCAGATAAATGTTGATTTTGAAGATGTAAATACTGTAATGAGGAATGCTGGAACTTCAGTGCTTGGTTCTGCTGAATCTTCAGGAGATAATAGAGCCCAAGAAGCAGTAGAAAATGCAATAAATTCTCCTTTACTTAATGATAGAAATATTGATGGAGCTAAAAAAATATTACTTAACATAGTATCTGGAGGAGGAGATAATGAACTAACTACCAGAGAATTAAATGTAATTACCCAACTTATTAACGAGGTATCTTCCTCAACTGCAGAAATGATTTTTGGAACAGCTACCGATGGAGAATTAGATGACAGAGTTAGAGTAACAATTATTGCTACTGGTTTTGAAAATAATGAAACTCATGATGATATGAATATTGAATATGAAGAAGATAACTCTAAACAGACTCAATTATTTGATGAAAATAAAGTTGAGTTTATAAAGAGAGAAGATGATCCGGTTGAAGAAGTGATTCATAATATAGAAGATGATTATCAAGAATATGAAGACTCATTTGATAAAAAAAATGAAGAAATTGATCAAAATGATAGAAGCAATCAGGTTATTATTGAAGAATTAGATTCATCTGATCCTTTTGAATTTGAAGATTCTTCAAATAAAAAAAATGATTATATCACAAAAAGAAAAAAAAGAGTTAATGATCACAATAATCAAAATTTTGGTGATGAATCATTAGAACAAAAACTTGCTATTCCAGCTTATAAAAGAAAAAATATAAGTCTTGATGAAGATTCTTCTGATAGTGAAGAAAGCAAAACTCTAGATTTTACTGAGGAAGATTAATAATTATTTATAAATTTACTCTCACAAAATTTTTAATAATGAATTTTATAGTTTCGTCCTCATATTTACTAAAAAACCTTAATGCAATAAGTGGAGTAATTACATCTAACCCAGTTGTACCCATTTTAGAAAATGTTTTATTTGAAATTGAAGGAGGTAATTTATTAATTACTGCATCTGATTTACAAACTTCAGTTATGGTAGAATTACAAGTTGAGTCAAAAGAAGATGGTAGTGTTGCAATTCCTGCTAAAATTTTGATTGAAACACTTAAGAATTTGCCTGAGCAACCAGTCACATTTTCAATTGATGATCAAAATTATAATATTGAAATTAATTCAGACAATGGAAGGTATAAATTAGCAGGAGAAAACTCTGCTGATTTTCCTAAAGTCCCAAGTATTAGTGATGGTTATTCCTCTGAAATTAATTCTGATGTTTTAAATTCTGCTATATCAAATACAATTTTTTCTACTAGCACTGATGAATTAAGACCAGCAATGACCGGGGTATTTTTTAAATTAGCTTCAGCTGGATGTACATTTGTTTCAACTGATGGTCATAGATTAGTTAAATATATTAGAACAGATATTAAAGGTGATGAAGTTGATCATGATATGATACTTCCTAGAAAATCTCTTAATCTTCTTAAATCTATATTACCTTCTGATAGTTCATCTGAAATTAAGTTAGAATTTAATGCTTCAAATGCTTATTTTTCTTTTGAAAATATAAAAATGGTTTGCAGACTTATTGATGAAAGATATCCTGATTATGACAATGTGATACCAAGTGATAATTCAAATAATGTTACAATATCAAAACCTGAAATTTTAGGTTCATTAAAGAGAATATCTATTTACGCAAACAAAACTACTAATCAAGTAAGATTTAAAATTTCTGGATCTGAAATTTTAATTTCTGCAGAAGATCTTGACTTTTCTAATGAAGCAAATGAAAGAATTTCATGTGATCACGATGGAGATGATATAGAAATAGGCTTTAATGCAAAATTTTTAATTGAGATGCTGTCAAATATAGAGTCTGATAAAGTTATATTAAAGCTTTCTGAGCCTAATAGGGCTGGATTATTAATTCCAGAAGATATAAATGATAATGAAGATATTACAATGCTTGTTATGCCAGTAATGTTGAATGATAATGCATAATATACTATTATTTTTCATATCTATCTTTTTCAACTTTTCAAATGAAATAGAAAACACCTCATGGATACGTTCTGATAATGGAATTTACGAATTGAGAATATATTCTGATAAATATTTTTCTTCTACTAAATATAATTTAGAATCAAAGGAATTTATTAGTACTATGGGAGGTTTATATTCTTTAGAAGATGTTTATTATGAAGTATTAGAATTTAATTCTAAGGATTCATCTAAAGTAGGTGATACTATTTTTTATTCTAATATTAAAATAAAAATGAAAAATGATTCTGGTAGTATGAAAATCGATGGAAAAGAATTCTCTAAAAATACTGATGAAAATAATCTTAGCGGTTCTTGGTTAATGAGCGGAATAGAAAGAAGGGGAGAGATGAGAATGAGAGATGTAAATAGACCACGAAAAACAATGAAACTATTAGCTGGAAATAGATTTCAATGGATAGCTTATGATATATCAAAAAAAGGATTTTATGGAACCGGTGGAGGTACATATACAGCTGTAGATGGCAAGTATGTTGAGAATATTGATTTTTTTTCTAGAGATTCTAATACCGTTGGTAAATCTTTAGAATTTGATTTTGAAATCAAGGATGGAGATTGGCATCATAAAGGGTTCAGTTCTAAAGGTGATCCAAAATATGAAATTTGGACACAGAGAAAACAATAATACTTTATTTGCGCATGTGGCGGAATTGGTAGACGCGCTAGGTTGAGGGCCTAGTGACTTATTTTAGTCGTGGAAGTTCGACTCTTCTCATGCGCACAAAATACTATCCAAATAATGAAGATAATTTCATTGCTACTGTCATTTCTCCGCTAATTTTCATCTTTCCTGACATAAAAGCTCCCATAGAGTCCATTTCTTTATTTAAAATTTTTTCAAAATCATCATTTTCAATAGTAATTGTACAATCCGCTTCCAAATTTTCATTATTAATTATTGTTGGAATTACTGTATCATCAATAAATATACAACCATCATTAAAAACAAATTTTATTTTTGATTCAATTTTACCAGAACTTTTTTCTGATAATTCTTTTACTTTTGACGTTATATCATTTAGTTTCATAATTTTTAATTTAAAATTTTAATTTCATACATAGATGGCCACCATTTGCCAGTTATAATTATAGAATTATTTATTTTGTTATACGCAATTCCATTCATTACATCTATTTTATCATTATAATTTTTTCTGTTAAATATATTTTCAACATTTATTCTTCCTGTAACTAAACCTGAAATTGGATCAACTATTAAAATAATATCTTTACCATAAATGTTACAATATAATTTTCCATCGATAATTTCTAACTCATTTATATTTTCAACTTTACCATCATTATCATAAACTTCTATCGTATTTTCAATTTTAAAAGTTTGAGGATTTCTAAAGTAAATTTTTTCAGTACCATCACTCATAACTAATTGATTATTAAAGGTTGATAATCCCCATCCTTCAGATTGATAATTAAATTCTCCTATTTTTTCAAAAGTATCTAAATCATATTTAAATCCTTTCTTACTTTTCCATGTAAGCATATAAAGAGTTTTGTTATAAATTGTGATTCCTTCAGCAAAATAATTATCATTAATATTTATTTCATTTTTAATATTCCCATTTATTAAATTTGTCTTTCTCAAGAATGATTTTCCATATTGTCCCGAGCTTTCAATAAGATCATTATTATACAATAAAAGTCCTTGGGTGTATGTATTAATATCGTGAGGTAATATCTTTAAAACTTCATAGTTAATTGATCTTGGTTTTTCTTTTGGATAGATGTAAATATTCTTAATATCAATCTCAGTTTTATCATTTGATAATTGTCTAATTATTTTAATTTGATTTTTTCCGTATTTATTAAAAGTATTACTAGATATTTTATAAGAATCTTTAAAATTTATAGTGTCATTTTCTAGAATCAAAATAGAATTAATTATTTCATTATCAGTTTTAACTTCAATATGAATTGAATCTCCTTTTACAAAAATTTCACTGTTAGATGGAGAAATAACTGTACTTATTGACTTTATTCTTGGAGATAGAGACTTATTTTTTCGTTCTGTTTCACAAGAACTAAAAATTAAAATAAATAAGAAATATATATATCTAAATTTCATCTAATAATTTTTTTCCCTTTTCAGTTAAGTTAAAACCTATTCCTATTTCTCTACTTTCATAGTTTATTATGGAAATCTTTCTTATTAACTTTTTACTAACTAAAGATGAAAATGATCTGCTTAATGATGCTTTTGATCTTTTTAAAAATTTACATTCTCCTCTTATAATTCCTCTTTTATGATTTCCTTCTTTTCTAATATATTTTCTTTTCTTAATCTCAAATTTTTTTCTTTTATCACTCATGCTATCAAAAATAGAAGATGAATAATCTATAAATTTATCTTTAGGCTTTATACCAAAATAATTAACTATTGGTTCGTAAAAATATATATGTGCATGTGAATTTGAATCTAATTCAATAAAACCTAGTCTTGTTTTAAACTGATTTTTTTTTATTTTTTCTGAATTCTTTTTTATTTCAAGAAGGTCATCAATAGATGAATTAATTAAATCAATTTTCTTTTCTTTATTAGGTGTAAATTTTTCTATTGCATCTGAGTTAATGCTTAAATTTTCATTATTTAAATTATTTAATGATTTATTTAGAATGAATTTTTGAAGTTTTGATAAATACAATTTTATACTGTTATCGTATAAAATTATTTTTTTTCTTTCTAATTTCCAAAAATTCCACTTCCTCCCTCAAACTCAGAGGAATCAAATCCTCCTCTTTGTCCACCTCTTCTTTTATTTTGATTAATTCTATACTGGAAAGATAATCTAAATTCTTGCGTTCTTCTCCATGCATATTCTCCTACAGTAAAATAATTATCCCCTGGTTTACCTCCTCTTTCATATCTTCTAAGTCTTGATTTCGTGAGGTCTCTAACTGTAAAACTTAATGTGCCTCTTTTGTCTTTTAAAATATCTTTAGAAAGACTTAAGTCTATACCGTATGATGAAAAGTTCTTTCCTTGAGGTGAATCAGATGGGCCTCTGTAATCAAATGTTACCTGACCCTCAAGTTTATTATCAAACATTTTTATATTATTACTAAGTCTTGTTCTCCAACTATAGGACTTTGAATAAAAGTTTTGGTTCTTATAATTACCATCAGTTTCTGAATTAAAAAAGTTAAATGAACCAGTAGTTCTAAATTTTTTGGAAAATTCAATAGAACCATTCAGCTCAATCCCATATGCATTGGTGAACCCTAGGTTAACTGGTTTGAAAACAGAATACCCATTATCATTAACATCAAAAATTCTTTCGATCTCATCTTCAGTATGTCTGTAATATGTTCCTATATATATATTTCCTGAATTAAATTCTTTTAGAAAACCTAGCTCATAAGAGTCTGTAAGTTCAGGTTCAAGAAATGGATTTCCTTCCCAATTAAACCTTCCATCACTCAATCCCCAAAAAGGATTTAAATCCCAAAACCTTGGTCTTCTTAGTCTCTTACTATAACTGAGTTGGAAAGATGTATTTTTTGATAATTCATAAGTTAAAAATGCAGATGGAAACCAATTAGAATATTTTAGACTAGTCTCTTGATTATCGCTTTCCATATTAGCATAAAAGTCAGTGTCTTCAAATCTTATTCCTAATTGATATGAAAGATTTCCAGTTTTATTTCCAGCTTGTAAATAAAAAGCATTAACATCCTGATAATAATCATAGTTATTTGTTGGAGGAATATTTATCCAATTATTATCAAATAATTGTTCAGCATAATAATCACTAGCCATTCTATCATAATCTCTTTTATATCCTAATTCTATTTTACCATTATTATCATTTATAGGATGGGTATAATCAACTCTAATGTTTTGGTCATACCTTGAACCTTCCTGAAATGATCTTTGTTCTAGTCTAGGCTCATTATAATAGCTGCTATTTTCTGAATCATTATCACTCCATGAAAAGTCAACCTTAAAATTTTGACCTCTTTTTTTAAAGTTTTTAGTATATGAAACACTATAACTTAAATTATTACTTAAATCATCAGATGTTTCAATTCTTGTGTTTCTAGCAATTTCGTTATCTAATATATCATAGTCTATGTAACTATTATTTTCTTCTGAATCTCTATCACTAAACCTAGATCCAACTGAAAAGGTAAAAATGTTATTTTTATTTGGGAAAAATGAAATTCCAGCCCTTCCTCCAAATGATAAACTGTTATTTAGATTATCTCTATCAATATAGGATGAATAAGTTGTATCAGATAGAAAGTAATTTGAATTACTATAACCTCCACCCTTAGTTTCCCTTTGATTTAAACTAATTGATGCAAATACAGAAAATTTTGATTTTCTATAATTAAAATTTGTTGAAATTCCATTTTGAGTAGGATAGCCTGTATTTAAATTTATTGACCCATTTAATCCTTTAAGTCTTTCTTTTTTTAATATGATATTTAATATTCCAGAAGAACCTTCTGCACTATATCTTGAAGAAGGGTTAGTTATTATTTCTACTTTGTCAATTTCATTACCTTGAAGCTGTTTAAAAGCATTTGGACCACTAAAACCCATCATACTTGCAGGTTTGCCATCAATTAATATTCTAACGCTTTGAGAACCTCTTAAACTAATATTTCCTTCAATATCTAAATCAATAGATGGAATATTTTCTAAAATTTCCTCAGCTGTTCCTCCTTTATTACTTAGGTCTTTACCAACATTAAAAACTCTTTTATCTAATTTTAGTTCAAGACTGCTTTTTTCTGCTCTGACAGTAACCTCACTTAATGCGGTTGCATCAGATTCTAGACTAATTTGCTTTAAATCAACCTCTCTTTGTTCCCTTGTAAAAGGTATACTAATTTTTTTTGATTTGTATCCAATATATGTGATTTCAGCAATTAAGCCCATACCTCGACTATTTGAAGACTCTTTTCTTTCAGTTCTGATTTTTTCCATCATCTTTCTTGGATTAATTTCAATTTTAAATTTCCCATTGTCATCTGTAATTCCACCAGATATTAAAATTGAATCTGCAGTAATAACTGAAATAGTTGCATAAGATAAACCATCATTAGACTCTGAGTCAATTAACTTACCTTTAACAACCATATTTGGTATTTGAAAATTTTGTGAAGAAGAACTTCGGCTCCACTGTGATCTATCTTGAGAATAAATATTTATAGTCACAATAACTAAAATAATAGATAATATATATTTCATATTTTATTTATGTTGAGTATACGGGGTTAGATGTCAATAGTTTTTAAAACTTGCTTAGAACATGCTCAAACTGATTAAAAATAAAATGAACAAAAATGCACCTATACTTTGCATTATACTCATCAAAGAAAAATATTTTAATCCTTTTGATAAATTGAGGTCAGTTTGTTTAGTAACTATCCAGAAGTATGAATCATTGACATGAGAAATCATCATCGATCCAGACCCTATGGATAATATTATCATTGTTAATTCATATATACTAAAACCAAAATCTGAAATAATAGGAAAAATAATTGAGCTAACTATGATCATTGAAGAAGTACTAGATCCCTGACTTGTCTTTAATAATGCACTACATATAAACCCAATTGAACATAAATAAATTAAACTACTATTATTGATGTTTAAAATATCAGGTAATAATAAGGTGAGTTCAGAATTTTTAATAATATTTCCAAATGCGGCTCCCATTGAGGTTAATAAAACTATTGGAACAAAATCTTTAAATGAATTTTTTAAAATGATTTTAAATTCTTTTTTTCTAGGAATAACTAATGATAATAAAACACCAATGAATAGAGCAGTAATTGGATTACCTAATAAACTAAATATTTTTATTAAATAAATATTATAATAATCAATCAAATTACTTAAAGTATTTAAGCTAATTAATATTAAAGGAATTATAATACTCAGATATGAAAATATATTAGGCTTACTGAAATCTAAATTGTCATAATTTATTTTTATGTTATTTTTTTTTATTAGAGCTCTAGCAAAAAAATATGCAATTAGTGAAGATGGAATTGATACAATTATACCAAGGATCATTACACTGCCAATTTGATCTAGTAAATTAAAATTGTCAATCATTGCTATTGGACCGGGAGTAGGAGGGATTAAAGTATGAGAAGAGTATAATCCTCCTGATAATGACAAATTTAGACTTGTAAGGGAGAGCGAAGATGAAGATGCAATTGATCTTGAAATACCATTTAAAATTAAAAAGGCTGAATCACAAAAAACAACTGTCCCTATAAAAAGTCCTAATATATTAAGTGAAAATAAAGATTTACTTCTAAATGAATTTAAGATAATATTTCCAAATTTCTTAATTGAGTTTGTTTCTTTTAAAACTTGACCAATTATGCAACTAAAGAAAATTAGTAATCCTATTCCCTTTATTGAATTTATAAATCCATCAAATTGAAATAAAAGGGTATTTATTAATCCTATCTCAAGAAAAACTCCAAGAGAAATTCCTCCAATTAATAAACTTAAAGCTGGGTTTAGCTTAAATTTTGTACTTAATAAAATGATTATTATTATCGATAGAAATAAGTATAATAAAATTAACATTATCCCTTATTCAATGATAATAAATACATTACTGCCATTCTAATTGCTACTCCATTTTCAACTTGATCTAAAATAATAGAATTATTAGAATCAGCAACATCACTATTTAATTCAACTCCTCTATTTATAGGGCCAGGATGCATGATTATTATATTCTTATTTATTTTTTCTAAAAGTTTTTTATTAATACCATAATAAAGACTGTATTCTCTTAGAGATGGAAAGAATTTATTGTTTTGTCTTTCTAATTGTATTCTTAGGACGTTTGCAACATCACACCACTTAAGAGCATTTTCTATATTATTTTCAATTTCTACTCCCATTGAGTTTATATGTTTTGGAATTAGTGTACTTGGTCCACATAACATAACTTTAGCTCCTAATTTTTGAAGAGCATATATATTAGATATTGCTACTCTAGAGTGGGATATGTCACCAATAATAGCAATTTTTTTATTTTTAATATTACCAAACTTTTCTCTTATTGTATATGAATCTAATAATGCTTGTGTAGGGTGTTCATGTGTTCCATCTCCAGCGTTAACAACTGAAGCTTCAATGTTTTTAGCAACAAAATGAGGCGCTCCAGGATTAGGGTGTCTCATCACTATCATGTCAACTTTCATTACTAAGATATTGTTAATT
>CEQM01130383.1_pt1 | contig 19334 bp, 13 predicted proteins | sample 531111 | NCBI WGS metagenome assembly CEQM01 (sample SAMEA2621278, study PRJEB7988) | marine metagenome | biome: marine biome (ENVO:00000447); feature: deep chlorophyll maximum layer (ENVO:xxxxxxxx); material: "saline water (ENVO:00002010), including plankton (ENVO:xxxxxxxx)" | depth 120 m
TTAAATATTGCACGTCCTGTGCAGGGTTGGCCTCTAATTGTTCAGGCTGGTTCATCTGATGCTGGTCGTCAACTCGCTGCCGAAACTGCTGAAGCGGTATTCACGTCGCACTCTGATTTAATCGCCGCTCGCGCATTTTACTTAGATGTTAAGACAAGAGCCAAGGAGTTTGGTCGTAATCCGGACGAGATAAAAATACTTCCGGCTTGTTTTGTTGTGATTGGTGACACAATTGAAGAAGCAAAAATGAAAAGAGCTAAACTAGATAGTTTAGTTCACGTTGATAGTGCTATAGCATCATTATCTATTGCCATTGGAAGTGATGCTTCAAGGTTTGAACTGGACAAACCACTTCCAGAAATACCAGAAAGTAATGCTAGTAAAAGCGGTCGTAGTAGGGCTATTGCATTAGCTAAGAAAGAAAACTTAACTGTACGTCAGTTAGCTCAAAGATTAGGTGGTTATTCGGGGGCAGCAATGGTCGGCACACCAAATTCTATAGTTGATGAGATGCAGGAGTGGTTTGAATCAAAGGGCAGTGATGGGTTTACAATTATGTTTTCGCATTTGCCGAGTGGATTAGAGGATTTTTGTGATTTAGTCGTTCCCGAACTGCAGCGTCGAGGACTTTTCCGCAGTAAATATTTAGGAAAAACTCTGAGAGAGAATCTTGGTTTACCGAGACCAAGTAATAAATATTTTTAGTTTTAAATACACAAATCATAAATGCTTATGGTTATATATTAAGCATTAATGTCAGATTATTTTTAGTGTAATTTTATTAATGTAGTTTTATTTAAGATAATAAGTTTAAATTAATGAATTATAGATTCAATAAAATAGTTAGAACAAAATAATAGAGGTAGCAATTAATGAGTGAAAAATCGCAAGTTGGTTCTTTTCAGATTGAAGAGGCAACGATAGACGAAATGCATGAGGCGATTAAATCGGGTCAAATAAATTGTGTTGAAATAGTTAAGGCATATATAGCAAGAGCTAAGGCATATAATGGTGTTGCCAGTATGCTAGTAACGGAAAAAGGGGAACCTGTAACTGAATCACAGGGAGCAATAAGAGCCGAGAAAACACTTAATTTTCCTACTCAAACTGTCGCAGCAAGCGATTTATTACCTGACCTGGATAAATATAAAGGTCCTCCTTTAGAGTTTGGTAGAATGGAACCAACAGCATCAGACCCTGAAGTGGATCAACAATTTGGTATGATTGTTGGGATGTCAGATGCAGGCCAAGTTAATGCATTAGCTACACTAAACATTAGGGGAGAGCGTTCGGTTACATGTCGTGGTGATTATGATTTGCACCCTTCTAAAGGACCGTTACCGGTTGGTGCTCCGCCTGTTTGTGAAATGTTTCGTCAATTACCTGATGCTTTAGAGCGTGCCGCCGAACTCGACAAAGAATATGGAAATGATCCAGATCTAGAAAAAATGCCAATGTATGGTGTTACATTCTCATTCAAAGATCCTTTTGATACAAAGGATATGCGTTCTACCGGCGGAGGCGATGCAGCGTATGATATAGATTTTCCTGCTCGTGACCACATACTAGTAGAGCAGCTAAGAGATAAAGGGGCTATCATTTATGCCAAAGCCGTAAATACTGAATATAATGGCAGAGCTGGTGATCCTGGGAATGGTACTCACATACCAGATAAGGTTTTACCTTCTACACTTGGTTATCAGCGGAGTACATGGGGAGGAAATCCCTCAAACTCATACGATACTACCCGTGCAGCATCTCTGGGATCTAGTTCGGGTTCAGCTGTATCTGTAAGTTGTAATCTCGTTATGGCCAGTTTAGGTGAAGAGACAAGGGCTTCTTGCCGTGGTCCATCCAATCATAATTCGGTTGCATTAATATTACCTCATAAGTCTATGTTAGGGTTTGATGGCGGTGCAATTGGTGCCGATATATATTGTGATCGTAGCGGTATTCACTGTCGAAAAATATCAGATTGTGCTAAGATTCTAGATGCACTCAAAGATGCAGATGAGGGATACTATGACCCAAGAGATCCCTTTACAACCATACCTAGGTCCTCAGTTTTAAATTCGACTTATGCAGAGCATGCTAGAATGCATGGAAAACCAGGTGCTCTTAAAAACATGAGAATTGGTATCATACGTGAGTCAATGGTCTATCCTAAGGGCTCTAAAACAGAAGAGCCTATAATTAATGCCGTTAAAGAAGAAATAAAGACAGTGATAGGAGAGCATTTAGGAGCGACGTTGGTAGAGTCAACTGACCCTCTATGGGAAGCTGATCCAGATGTAGAGACTATGGAAACTGACTTTAGGCGTGCCTTAGCGCGTCTGGTTCCTGTATTTATGCCAGATTTACTTTTTCGTCTAGGAGCTGATGATCAACCAATATTTAAAGACTTTGCATCGTCAATTGTATCCACTGAATTTATGCCTGGTAAGTTTTTTGGTACGGGTAAAATGAAGCCCATAGATTATATGATTAAAATGTCAGAAGGTATTATATCACCTCCAGAAAACCTGGATATAGGTACAATTCAACAGCAAGAAATGGCAATGGCCTTCCGATTTCATATACCCCAATACTTGACTCGTCGTGCTGCTGATTGGAAAGCACTTGGTTTTACAGAATCATTAGTAGATTTTAACGAGCTTAATAAACGGTCTAAATTTTGGGGCGATGATCAAAGAGCTTCATTCAAAAACTGGGAAGAGGTAGATGATCCTCGTAACCCGCACGGTTCACGTCAAGGAGTTAATGAGAGAATAATGTTACGTGAGTTACTCCGTCGTGTTGATATGATGGTAATTCTTGAGAATCATCTTGATTGTCTTGTTCGGCTTCACACGCCTTGGCCACCAGGAATTATTGGAGGTCCAGCTCAATATGATATTATGCATAACCTTAGGCCGGAAACATTTAACGGACCAAATGCTGGTTTAACAGAAGTATTAATACCAGCAGGTTATGTTAAAACTGCTTTTGACCCAGTATTTAAACTAAGCGATGATGCAAAAAGTTATGTATCTGCTGCGACTGATGTAGCCACTGAAGCTATTGAACCAGGATTGCCGTTCTCATTAGTCTTTAGAGCTGAACCTGGTAAAGAAGATACATTGTTGCGGGTTGCGTCTTCCTATGAAGAGGCCTCTAAACGTCGAGTATCTCCGCCATCATTTGGACCTTTATAAATAAAACTATGTATAAATATTACGCTAATAAATGAAAAAAAGTAATTTTGGAAGGTTAATATGCCAATTGTTGTTAGAGGATCAGAAATAGAATGTATCGAGATCGAGAAAGGAGTGACTACCCAGTCATTGCTATCTCCTAAAAACACAGGTTCGGATCATGTGCTTTTAAATCTGATAGAATTTACTAAGGGGTCGATATACAAATTATCACTAGATGAAGGTTCGTTTGGTTGGTTGCAAATCCTTGATGGTTCGGGGGTATTAACAAACTATGAAGTAGAATTGGAACCGCATGGCGTAACTTATATGCCTGTAGGTTATGAAGGAGAATTTAGGGCTGTCGAGGACTGTACTAGATTATTAGTTGCCATCGTACCTAATGCTCGACGTTTTGATAGTCAAATAAATAATACCCCCAGCATATTACAAACTACTGATTGGTCTAATGAACCAGTTTTAAAATCTGAACATGATGAACGAACACGTATATATATGGCTACGCGTACATTGACAGGTACTGAGGCATATCGAGGAGAGATGATTAGGTATCCCGAAGGTACCGAGGCTCCCGAACACCATCATGAAGGCGCAGAACATTTCCAATACGTACTTAAAGGGTCTGGTACAGCCTTATTAGCAGGAGCACCATGTGATTTATCCGCCGGGGATGTTCTCTATAATTTTGATAAAGAATCTCATTCATTTTACAATAATGGTTCCGAGGAATTTATTTTTGTAGAGTTTTTCGTGCCCGGAAGTTGTAAAACGGTATGGGCTCCTGGAGCGAATGTTTGTGCTTGGCTACCTACTAACGTAGATATTATGGGAAGACCACCTTCTAGGGACATTGCATATCATGTGCACGGAGAAGATAAAGGTATCTAAAGCTCTAGATAAATATATGAAATAGATTTTATGAATTGATTAATTTTTCTTCTAGTTGGCATGAAACTCTACCAAAATTTATGTCATCACCAGGAAACCCAGCAAGCATGAACCCTATAGGCATGCCTGATTGATCTTTTCCGCCAGGTAGTGAAATAATCGGACCACCTAAAGCTGTCCAGGGAGCAATAAACCTTGGATCACCTGTCCATTTAAGTCCTTCTGGTGCAGTATCAGGCGTCGTTGGAATAAGAAAAATATCTGTTGTATTGAAGTTTGAAAAAAACAATTCTCGAGTTTTTTCCATTTGGTTGCGTGCTAATAGATAATCATTTTCTGTAAAATTACCACCACGACTTATAGCCTCGCGAAGCTTTTCGCTAACTTCTTCAACGTCAAATTCTAATAAATTAGCATGAATACGTGATAGCTCAAATTCTACCATAAGCATTTGTGTTTGGCTTAATGTCTCTAATGAGATAGGGGACTTAAGATAACTCACATTATATCCAGAAGAACTTAGTTTTTCTGCAATGATGTCACGAGCTGATAAAATTTCGGGGTTAGTTTGGTCAAAAAAATTATCTTCTAAAATTACTAAGCGAACTGATTGCTCGTTTTTATGAGAATCTTTTTTAATGGTAATTTTCTGAGTTGCTTCAAATAGAGCAACTGCATCAGCCACTGACCAGCCATAAAACCCAACGGTATCAAACATAGGAGATAATGGAGTGACGCCATAGTTTGCCCCTACTCCAATGCTTGGTTTAAATGCGCCTATGCCGCAATAAGCTGCGGGTCTATTTACTGAAGCAATGGTTTGAGTTCCAATTGAACCAGGTACTGTTCCTGAAGCAACTGCTGCTGCTGGCCCACTGCTAGACCCCCCAGGTGTGTGCTTAATATTATGCGGGTTACAAGCAGGTGAGGGATTAAAATAGGCAAATTCAGTAGTATGACATTTTCCTATAATAATTGCCCCTTTAGATTTTAGAATAGATACTATTTCAGCATCTGCGTTTGCAGGGGCTATGTTACTTCGAGTGGGGCTATTACATTTTGTTGGCCACCCTGCCACATCTATAATATCCTTTATTCCTATTGGAATACCATGCAAAGGACCCCGAATTATACCTTTCGAAGCTTCTTTTTTAAGGCACTCCGCAGTCTCTAATGCTCCTTGAGCATCTACTGATACCCAAGCATTTACTGATGAATCAGCAATTGAAATTCTCTTAATATAGTTTTCAACTAGTTGTACTGGACAAGCCTCTACATTTCGAATTTGATTGGCAAGCTTAGAGATGCTTCCGGGATTTTTAACAAAATTATATTCTTTTTTAATATGATTTTGAATCATTTATATCTCTTTATGTAACCATTTTTAAAGTAAGTAGAGCATGCGGATATACCTTCATGCTAGAGTATTTATAAGTGTAAAAGAATATAGAGAATGATTTAATTATCTATATTCATATGAACAGTTAATTTAATGAAAAATGTAGACTTATTATCATAAATACGTCTTACGACACCTGATGGGTTATTAAATGGGTGTTCTTAATATTAAATAATTAGCATAATATTAGAATATATTATTTATTTGAGGAATTTTTATTATTTTTTAAAAATAAAAGCCCGATCGTGATCAATTTCTAAATTTATTGGCTTACCTTCTTCTAATAAAACTCTTCCTAGTTCCCTAGTTATAATATGTGTGTGGGGTTCAGGCCAATTTCCAATCCCTATGCGAACTAAACTAGAGTCTCCTGAATATCTAACGTCACAGACTCTTAGATTACCACTGAAAGAAGAATTTTCTATTTCTGGAGAAATTCTTATGCCATCTTGCCGTATTAAAACGTCAACTTTAGAACCAGTTGGAAAGTTTTTATTTGAGAAGGTTCCAATGTCTGTAGATATATTAGCACCTTTAACTTCTCCATCCACCTTATTAATATTTCCAAAAAACTCTGCAGAAAAAATATTAGTAGGTCGCTCATATATATCACCAGGTGTACCACTTTGAACAATATTTCCTTCATTCATTAGAACAATTTGGTCAGCAATCAGCATTGCTTCTTCGGGATCATGCGTTACTAAAACGGTTGTTACGCCGCGCTCTTTTAGTATCTGTAGAGTTTCTTCACGGATTTTTTCTCTTAAAGAAGTATCCAGTCCTGAGAAGGGTTCATCCATTAAAAGCAGGCGTGGTTCAGGAGCTAGAGCTCTGGCTAATGCAACTCTTTGTTGTTCTCCACCAGATAACATATGTGGGTATTTGTCAGAATGATCTTCTAGCCGAATTTGCGTTAGCATTTCTGTCGTTCTTATTTGAGCCTCAGTTTTACGTAAATGCTTAAGGCCATAAGCAATGTTATTCCTTACAGTAAGATGAGGGAAAAGGGCAAAATCTTGAAAAAGAAAGCCTATATCACGTTTATATGGAGGAATAACAAATGAGTTTGTGGACACATTAGTTCCGTTAATCGATACCGTTCCTGAATCAGGCGCTTCTAGACCTGCTATCAAACGTAAGGTGGTTGTTTTCCCGCAACCTGAAGGACCGAGCAAGCACAATAGTTCTCCTTCTGTAACATCAAAGGATATATTTCGAATAATTTTAGTTTCTTCGAGTGCTAGATTTATATTTTCTAGTTTTAACATATTTGATTCTATAGGGTCCGTAACTGATAAATATTTTTAGAAAACAGTGAGTAATAGTCAGTTCTATAAGTTCATTTTGATTTAGATATTACCGATTAAATACTAGTGTTTGTAATTAAAAATCATTCTCATATATTTTATGTTCAATTACAATGCTAAATGGTCAAAATAAATTATACATTTGTATTTAAATTGTTTACTTATTAATATCTATTAAGTCACTGAAATATAACAAATAAAAAATAAAATAAGTTGTACATTAAATAATCTCTTGCCCCATTTATCAATAATGATAATCATTATCATTGACGTTGATTACTATTCTCATTAAAAAGTAGTTAATCGAACTAACTGTATTTAACGGATCGAACTATTAAAGAACAAATTTTTTTATGATTATTGAAAAAATATTTTGGATATTAAGTATAATTTAGGAGGCAATAGTGAGTAAAGGTTGGGTGAATAATTTATTAGCGTCAGGTGCATTTATTATAGGGGTGTCTATGCTATCCCTTAATGTGAATGCAGGAGATACTCTTTATGGTGACTTCCCAGTTACATTAAAAGATTATAAGGGATCTAAATCTAGTTCTGTTTCTTATACAGGTCAGATAGCGAGACATGTTCTCCATGATTCACTAAAAAAATTAGCGGGTAAAGGAAATGGTAGTGCCAACCCTGAACTCAAAGCAAAGATGATGAGTTATTATGGTGAGAAGACTCCTAATCGTGAGATAATTGCTCCCAAAACTAAGGGATCGTTTATAGTAAAGCAGACTAATGTCGATCAGATTAGTAAAAAGAAGAATTTATCGGGTAAAACTTATAAAGGCACTATCTCTGGTATGCCTAATAATATGACAGGGCCTGAATTAATTACATTTTGGATTGATAAAGCATCTTCAGCTAAAAAGGGTGTTGATAATAGAAATGGATATAACTACCCACAATTAATATCCAAATTTATAATGGGAGCAGTTTTCTATAATCAGGCTGTAGATAATTACCTTGATGAGAAGCTTTCGGCTAATAAAAAACCTAATAACAAACCTTATAAAAAAGGTGCTGCTTACACAGGTAAGGAGCATAGTTGGGATGAAGCGTTTGGCTATTTTGGAATGCCTGCGCATGGACTTTCTTTATCTCCAGGTCAGCTCTATTCTATAGCTAAACAGAAGCCCGAAGGTTTTGAAGCTGCAGACCACAATGGTGATGGTAAGGTCGATTTATATAAGGAAATGATGTTTGCACCTGCTTACTATGCTGCTGGTTATGATAAATCTAAGAAAACATCATATGCTAAAAATATTGGGCATGCATTTCTTAATGGCCGTCGTGTGATAACGAATGCTGATGGAGCCGTACTGACTGATGCGCAACGTAATAAACTGAGAGATTACGCCGCCATAATTGAATCGAATTGGCAAAAAACTTTGGCTGAATCTGTATTTAAATATGCAGGCTCGGTTTATAAAGACTTGAAAAAAATAAATGAAACTATGGCCACTGAAAAGGGTTCTGATAAATACGAGAAAAAATATATTAAGCACTGGGGTGAGCTAAAAGGTTTTAGTCTATCATTGCAGACTGGACGTGTTCAGCTGGGAGAGACCGCCGTTAAACTTAACCGTCTAATCGGTTTTGGACCTGTTTTACCAAACTCTAGCCAGGTAGTTGATATTGATAGTAAAGGAAACTACGTAAAAGGTGAGTCATCAGGTATAGAAGAGTACATGGTCCACATGCTTAAAGTACAAAAACTAATGGTCGATAAGTTTGATGTTAAGGCACGAAAAAATGATCAACTTGCTGGTATGGCTGAAATGCTGAAAAAATTGGGAGATGGTGCTTCAGCTGAAAATGATTAGAAAAATAAAGTATTTGGTCATCCATAGAATTGGGTGGCCAAATACTTTATGTTAAGATTGAGTTCCACTTATTATGATTGACTGGTTTTTTGATGATTATATTCAAAAACTTATTATATCATTTACTAACCCTCAGAAGAGAGTTTCTATAGGATATATAGGTACTGCTATTTTAATTGCACTTTTTTGGAGTGTTTGCTTGCAAGGAGCTAAATGGCGATGTGGGATTTCAAATACGATACGAAAACTATTTAGCAGAAATATTTTACTGTCATTATCAGCAAAAGCTGATTACCAAATAATGTTAATTAATCATGGCTTTTTATTGCTAGCTGCACCATTTTTAATTAGCAAAGTCGCATTTACAACTTATCTTTTCTTTTTACTGCATGAATTGTTTCCGTCTGGGTCTGCCTTCCTATCGCCGCTTCCAATTTTAATTGTTTCTATACTATACACAATATTTTTGTTTTTATTGGATGATTTTTCTAAATACTTTACTCATAGTATGATGCACCGTATTCCCTGTTTATGGTCTTTTCATAAAGTTCATCATTCAGCTGAAGTATTGACCCCGATTACGGTATATCGAACCCATCCTTTGGAAGCGATTATTTTTTCATTTAGAGGAATTTTTGTTCAGGCTACATCAATATCGCTATTTGTTTATTTATGTGGCGATAAAATTGATTTAATATCAATTTATGGGGTTAATATTTTTCTTTTTTTATTCAATATTACTGGTGCCAATCTTCGTCATTCGCATGTACAAATCAGTTATGGGAAGATCTTAGAAAAATTAATAATATCACCAGCTCAGCATCAGATACATCATTCAATTAATTCCTCGCATCATGGAAGAAACTTTGGGGCTGCTCTAGCTATCTGGGATCTAATGTTTGGTACTTTGTTTTTGTCTGAAAAAAACATGAATTTAGTTTTTGGCTTAAATAAGAAATTAAATCCTGAGACTCATAGATTACTAAATATTTATATACTGCCTTTTAAGGAATCGATGCTTAGTTTTGCAGGTTTACGATTAGGTAGCCAACTATCAAAGAAGAAAGATATTAGAAATGCGGTTTAGTATATATCAATTTATTAGAAGTGGTCTAACTGCTGTAATTGTAATGATCGGACTACAATTTAATACCGAAATCTCTAATGCCACAGAACTTAATGTTTATTCTCATAGGCAACCATTTCTGATAAATCCATTTTTAAAAGAATTCGAGAAGCAAACGGGCACTAAAATAAATGTCGTTTTTGCCTCTAAAGGACTGGTTCAGCGTCTTCTGGCTGAAGGATCACGAAGTCCGGCTGATGTAGTTTTAACCGTGGATATTGGAAGACTTTATGCTTATGCCGACAAAAACTTATTTGCTCAAGTTCTATCAGAAAAATTAAGTAAAAATATTCCAGCACATTTGCGTGATAAGAATAATCGTTGGTTTGGCTTGTCAAAACGTGCAAGAATTATTGCAATATCTAAAGACCGAGTTGGTGTTAATGAAATTAAACGTATAGAGGACTTAGCTGAATCAAAATGGAAGGGGCGGATTTGTAGCCGGCCAGGTAGTCATGTTTACAATCGTGCTTTGCTAGCCTCAATGATTGCTGCGCATGGTGAAGAAAAAGCAGAAATATGGGCGCGTAAATTAGTATCTAATTTTGCTCGTAGACCTCAAGGCAACGATCGGGCGCAAGTAAAAGCTATCTATGAAGGAGTATGCGATATTGCCATAATAAATAGTTATTATTTTGGCAAGTTAAAAAATTCTAAGGTGCCAGTACAACGTGATTGGGCTAATTCTATTCAGATTGTTTTTACAAATAAAAATGATCGTGGTAATCATATAAATATCTCTGGTGGAGGGGTCGCCATTCATTCGAAAAACAAAGAAATGGCGGTACAGTTACTTGAGTTTCTAACTGAAAGTACTGCCCAAGATCTATATGGAAAAATTAACTATGAATTTCCTGTTAATTCATCTGTTTTACCCTCTGAAGAGGTTAGGTCATGGGGAACATTTAAAGAAGATAATTTACCGATTTCTTCAATCGCGGCGTTGACACCTAGCGCTCAGCGAATTATCGATCGGGTAGGATGGTAAGAAACAGTTGTCTGAAAAAATTATTTAGATCTAGTAAACAAATTAGCTTTTGGTCGCTGGTCACCTTATTATGTGGCTTGTTGCTTATAGGTCCTTTTGTTTCTATGTTTTATCTTGCTACAGGTAATAGTGAAGGCTTGTGGATTCATCTAATACAAACTGTTTTCCCACGCTATGTTATAAACACATTATTACTCATGGGCGGAGTTGGTATACTTAGTCTATTATTTGGATTGAGCACGGCTTGGGTTATTGCACGTTTACATTTCTATGGTGATAGGTTCTTTGAGTGGGTACTACTTCTTCCTGCAACGGTTCCCTCTTACTTAATAGCTTATACATATACAGATTTGCTCGAGTATGCTGGGCCAATACAGGGGTTCCTTAGAAAAATATTTGGATGGAATTCAGCGGCTGATTATTGGTTCCCGGAAATTAGGTCAATGGGAGGAGCAATTATTGTTATGGCTGCCGTTTTATATCCTTATATTTATTTAATGGCACGAACTGCATTTCGTCTAACCCCAGTTTCTTACTATGAGGTTTCGCGTGTGCATAACCGTAATTTTTCTTTTGCCGTAGATCTTCCTTTAGCTCGGCCAGCTATTTTTGCTGGTCTAGCTTTAGTTCTAATGGAAGTGGTTTCAGATTTTGGAACAGTGGAGTTCTTTGCTGTGGAAACCCTTACGCTGGGGATATTTAATGTCTGGTTAGGGATGAATAACCTCACTGCAGCTGTGCAAATAGCGGGCATAGCATTCATATTTATACTTGGACTTCTATATATTGAAAGAAAGGCAAGATCTAGACAAAGGTTTACCGATACAACTCAGAGGAATAATAGCATTGCTAAAAAGCATGTAGATGGCTGGACTTGCATATTACCTATACTAATTTGCTGTTTGCCAGTGATATTAGGCTTTATTATACCTGTAACAATTCTTATAAATTTTGTTCTTAAAGGCTTGTCTGTTGCAGAAATTAACCTTCTTACTTCTAGCGCTATTAATTCATTATTATTAGCTCTTTCAGCCGCAGTTTGTATAATGGTTTTATCTACAATTATGGTGATAGTTGTAACTTACAAGAAACATCCTTTCTTAAAACTTTTGAGTGCAATATCTGCAACTGGCTATGCTTTTCCAGGAGTTGTATTAGCGATAGGAGTGGTTTCTTTTTCCGGAAGTATAGATGCAATTACACAATGGATTGCTTTTAACTTTTTTGGGATAGACTTTTCAGGTATATTATTGGGGAGTATTGTTTTGTTAATATTCGCCTACATAGTTAGGTTCCAGGCTATTGGCTATGGGGCAATAACCTCTGGCGTTAACCGTTTATCTCCTAATGTAATGAATGCAAGTTTTCTTTTGGGAAGAGGTTTCTCTAATAGCTTAGTATTTCTCGTTCCAAATTTATTACGAAAATCGATATTGGCTGGGGGGCTGTTGGTATTTGTTGATGTAATGAAAGAGTTACCTATGACTCTGCTTTTGCGACCTTTCAATTTTGAAACGCTTTCTACATATGTTTATCAGTTTGCCAATAACGAGTTATTAGAAGAAGCTGCTCTAGCAGCTCTCATAATTATTATCGCTGGTTTAGGTCCGGTCATATTAATGAATTCTTCTCAAGGGCGATAAGGTTGGCGAGTATTCGTTTCTTTACTGTAAAAAGTTAAAGCTATAGCTTAGCCATGAGTTGATTTTGGTTAATAAAATTACTCATTGTGATCATAATATTATCTGTGGAGAAATTATATGTATGAGGCCAGAGCTGATGTTGCAAAAATTGAGGAGCTCGAAAATAAACGATACGACGCGATGTTAAATGCAGATATTCATGTGCTTAATGATTTGCTGCATGAGAACTTAATATATTCACACTCAACTGGAGGTTTAGATACCAAAGAAATTTATCTTAATGCTCTGCGAGATAAAGTGTCTATATATAAGTCAGTAAAACGTGATGACCAGACTGTTAGAATTACAGGAGATATAGGTCTAGTTTTTAATCATGTCCAAATACATGCAGAGCATAAGGGCAGTGAGTTGCGTCTTGATAATAGGCTACTAGCAGTATGGACACGCGATAAGGGTATTTGGCGGCTTTTAGCTATTCAATCTGGCGCAATTCCAAAACAGATAGACTAGTATTATAAATACTTTAGATTATTAATTATAGTAAAATTTTTTTAAATATTATAGAATTACATCGAATCAAGAATTTTAAAAGGGATTGTTATGTCTAATAAACTTGGAATAGGTGATAAATTTCCTAGTATGACGATTAATTTAGTTAATGGTGGTACTATAAATTTACCAGAAAGCTTAGATTCTAAGTATGGGGTTATCCTATTTTACCGAGGGCATTGGTGACCATATTGTCGCCGTCAGTTAGGCGGTTTTGCAGAAAATAAGAAACAGCTAGATGAAGCTGGTGTTAAGGTTTTTGCCGCAAGTATAGATAATTTTGATAATGCTAAAGAAGTAGCTAATGATTTAAATTTTCCGGTTGGTTATGAAGTTTCTCGAGATATTGCCGATCAGATAGGGGCCTGGTGGGAAGAGCGCAGGCAGATTATACAACCCTCAGAATTTATTATAGGACAAGATAACAATATTATAGTGTCAAGCTATAGCGATGGCCCTCTTGGTCGGATGGATGCAACTGACGTAATTAAATTGGCAAATTTCTTTACATCTCGTGAGTAGAAACACAAAATATTATCTTAAAATTAAGATCTGCAATTATGCGGATCTTTTTTTATATCTGTAGTATTTTGCATCGCTTTCCAAATACGTTCAGAGGTTGCAGGCATATCAATGTGACGAATACCAAGCGGTCTTAGCGCATCACATATGGCATTCATAACAGCTGGTAGAGCTCCTACGGTGCCAGCTTCACCAGCACCTTTGAATCCAAATGGATTATTTTTAGAAGGTACTTCATGTCCGATAATATTGAATGATGGAAAGTTGTCTGCCCTAGGCATAGTGTAGTCCATGAAGGAACCTGAAAGAAGTTGTCCAGTTTTATCATCATAAACAATTTCTTCCATTAATGCTTGGCCGGCACCTTGCGATATACCGCCATGTATTTGCCCTTTAACCAGCATTGGGTTTAACATTAAACCAACATCATCAACTACAACATAACTTACGATTTCGGGTGTACCAGTTTCACAGTCAATTTCAACTTCACAGACATGGCAGCCATTTGGGTACGTTGGTCCAGGCGGTAGAACTATAGAATTTTCAGCAAGACCAATTTCCATGTCTTTTGGAAGTTTTGCTGGTAAATAAGCTGCCTTAGCAATATCTACGATGCTTATAGATCGATCTGTTCCTTCAACAATAAATTTTCCTTCTACAAAGTTTATATCAGCTTCTGCGGTTTCCATTAAATGTGCAGCAATACTTTTGGCTTTAGTAATGATTTTATCGGCAGCATGTTTTAAAGCAGCACCTCCAACACTAATCGAACGAGAACCGAATGTGCCCTTACCGTGATGTGCTATATCCGTATCACCATAAAGTATATTTATCTGATTGAAATCTAAACCAAGAAGTTCGGATGCGATTTGACGGAAAGCGGTCTCATGCCCTTGTCCATGAGAATGTGTACCCATTACCACAGAGGCACCCCCATCACTTTCAAAACGAATAGAAGCACTTTCTTCATTTGGAATAGGCAAAGGTCCTCCAGCTATCTCTATTACGCTAGCAATTCCTAATCCGCGTAATTTTCCATTTTCTTTTGAAATCATTACTCTTTTTTGGTAGCCATCTTTATCTATAGCTTTTATTGCTTTATCCATCACAACCTCAAAATCACCAGAATCGTAGGTGAAAACAAAACCCGTGTCATACGGAAATGATTTTGCTGAGATTAAGTTGCGTCGTCTTAGTTCTATTGGATCGAAACCTAGATCATGGGCTGCTGTTTCAATTAATCTTTCTACTGCGTAGGACGCTTCTGGCCTTCCTGCTCCTCTATAAGCCGTCGTTGGACTGGTATGTGTGTATAAGCCTCTTACTTCAGCAAAAATGTGAGGCGTAGTATAAACACCTGATAGGCCGCCTAAATTATTTGTAGGAGAATGAGGTCCAGCAAAGCTCAGATATCCCCCAAGATTCGCTTTTGTGCTAACTCTCAGACCTAGAAAATTACCTTCATTATCTAAAGCAAGACCTGCTTTAGTAACATTATCTCTTGCATGGTAATCGGTTGCCAAGGATTCTGAACGCGTTGCTACCCAACGGACGGGTCTTCTAATTTTACGGGATGCCCAAAGAACGAGTGCGTGCTCAGCAAATGGAGCTCCACGCATTCCAAACCCACCTCCCATGTCTGGTGATATAATTCTCAATCGTGATTCAGGAATGCATAAGACGTTATTAGCTAATTCTGAACGAACACGGTGAGGTGATTGCATACCGGCATATAGGGTATATCGTTGGTTGCTAGTGTTATAAAAACCGATAGCACCCCGTGGTTCCATTGTATTTGCAGAGACTCGGCTTATTACAAAATCAAGTTCGACTATATGCGGTGCATTCTTAAATACATCATCTACTTTGTTTTTATCTCCAATAGTAAAATAGAAACTTTCATTATTACGTACTTCATCCCAAACTTGAGCTACCCCGTCTTCTAATGCAGTGCCAGTATCAGTTGCGACTGGCAAAATATCGTAGTCAACCTCAATTATTTCTGAAGCATCAATTGCTTGTTCTAGTTTTTCTGCGAGGATAATAGCTATTGGGGCTCCAACCATATTCACTACTGAATTGGCTAGTATAGGGTAAGGGGGTTCAAGCATAGGTTGGCCATTTTCTTGTTTGCGTTTTACACTGCAAGAAAAATTACCTAAACCATCCGTTTCTACATCTGCACCTGTTAAAATTGATAATACGCCGTCCATATTTTCAGCTAAAGTGGTGTCAATTGATTTTATTTTTGCAGCTGCATGCGGTGATCTTAATACGGACATAAAAACTACATTCGGCACTTGGTGGTCGTCAGTATAATTACCAAGTCCTGTCAGTAGTCTGCGGTCTTCAACTCTAGGTACTGATTGCCCTATACCATATTCACGCATAAACTATCTCCGTATTAAATTTTATCTACATCCTAATTAATAGATAAATTAGTAACATTTATATTTTAAATTAAAGCATAAAGTTGTTGCGTTATCATTTAGGAAGCTAATTGGCTATATTTAATATAGTTTTTTTATCAGAAATTTATTTATCTTTGTTAGAATAGGACAAAAGTGTTAAATGGGGTTGCATGAGAAGAAATAGGAACGTGAAGGTACTGGCCACTCTTGGCCCTACTAGTTCTAACGATAAAACTATTCGAAAACTCTTTGAGGCTGGTGCTGATGTTTTTAGGCTGAATATGAGCCATGGGACACATGAGGAAGTAGAAGCCATCCATAAAGCAATTCGTAGTGTAGAGCTTGATTTAGGAAGACCTGTAGGCATTTTAGCTGACTTGCAGGGACCGAAGCTTAGAATTGGGGTTATGGAACAAGATGTTGTAATTGAAGAGGGTAATAATTTTCAACTAGTTCTAAGCAATATTATGGGTGATGTTAATCGAGCGACTCTGCCCCATAAGGAGGTGTTTGAGGCATTAAAGCCAGATATGCTATTACTACTTGACGATGGTAAAATTCGTTTAAAAGTAGTTTCCACAAAGACAGATATTATCGATACACTTGTATTAGTAGGAGGGGTACTTTCCTCAAATAAAGGCGTTAGTGTTCCCGACGCTATTCTTCCACTCAGTTCATTAACAAAAAAAGATAAAAAAGATCTAGAATTCTGTTTAGGTTTGGGCGTGGATTGGGTAGCTCTTTCATTTGTGCAACGAGCAGCTGATATAATAGAGACAAAGAAAATTATTGGGGGCCGTGCATGGGTTATGGCTAAGCTGGAAAAGCCCCGAGCTATGGAGCATCTTGATGAGATTATATCTGTAAGTGATGGTATTATGGTTGCGCGTGGTGATTTGGGCGTAGAATTACCTATAGAACAAGTTCCAGGATTGCAGAAATCAATCACTAGAGCTGCTCGTAGAGCAGGGAAACCAGTGGTTATAGCCACTCAAATGCTTGAATCAATGATTAAGGCAGCAAGTCCGACCAGGGCTGAGATTTCTGATGTGGCTACTGCTGTCTTTGAAGGAGCTGATGCTGTCATGCTTTCTGCTGAATCGGCTATTGGTAATTATCCTATTGCAGCAGTTAGTATGATGGATCGGGTAGCAAAATCTGTGGAATCTGATCCACAATATCGCTCTATTATAGAACGAGATGAAACTAGACCTGAAACAACTAGCGCTGATGCTATAACTCTTGCCGCACGACAAGTTGCAGAAACTATAGATGCTGCAGCAATCATCTGCTATACTAACTCAGGGTCAACTGGTTTAAGAGCTTCCCGCGAAAGACCTAATGTGCCGATCATGGTACTTACTCCAAGTCAGGATACTGCTAGAAGAATGGCATTAGCGTGGGGTGTTCATTGTGTGGTTACTGATGATGTGCATAGCTTTCAAGAAATGGTAGAACACGCAACTGTCATAGCCATTAATGAGTGCTTTGCTGTCTTAAATAATCAAGTAATTATTACAGCAGGCGTTCCATTCGGTTCACCTGGAAATACTAACGTTCTCCGCATTGCAACTATTGGTAGTACGTACCAATAAACCTATATTTAAGTATTTTGTTTACGTTTTATGAGGTATGTAAAACTTCCAAATGCTAAAAAAGCTGCAGAACAAATAAGAATTGATATGGGCAGAGCCGAATTAGAAGGTAACATACCAGCTAATTGAGCAAAACAAGCACCAACTGACATTTGTATAAATATTAGTAGTCCTGATGCTGAACCAGCAATAGATGGTTTTACACTAACCCCCCCTGCTTGTGCGTTAGGCATTGATAAGCCATGACAGGCAGCCATTAATGCTCCAGGACCAAAAATAGCCCAAGGGGTCTTAAATCCCATTAGTATAATTACGATCATGGATAAGCCAATTAATAAGCTTGTAAAACTTGCCAGCCCAATCATTTTATCTATGCCAACCAACGGGGTAATCTTTGTACTGAAGAATGTGCCTATCAAAAAACCAGTCATGATTAACATTATAAAAAAACCAAAGTCTGATGGAGGCCGTTTATAGTAATCAACCATAACGAAAGGCATTCCTCCTGCAAAACCCATAAACATTCCTACCCCAAAGCTGGCATAGCCGGTATAAGCCAAAAAATTTGTATCTTTTATGAGAACTGGAAATGCGATAGTTATTTCGTTATAAAAATTTACTCCAGTTTTAATTGTAGCCGTTTCTCTGTAACCAAGAAAAGTAGAAATAAGAGCTATGATTCCTATTAAGGTGGTGCAGATAAATACGGTTTGCCAGCCATATAGTTTGGTAATAAACGCCCCTACAATTGGAGCAAATATTGGAGCTAAGATTATAATCGACATCATATAACCAATGATTTGTGCAGATTGTTCCCGACTATAAACGTCTCTAACTATGGCTCTACTAATTACCATGCCAGCAGCGCCTCCCGCTGCTTGTATTACTCGCCCTAATATTAAGATTTCAATATTAGGAGACCAAAAACACAATAAGCTGCCAACGACAAAAATAGACAGTCCAGTTAACAATACTGGTTTTCTCCCAAATCTGTCAGCAGCCGGTCCATAAGCTATTGTAGAAAATGCCATGGCAAATAGCCCTAGGGATAAAGAAAGCTGAGTAATTCCGCTACTGCGCATAAACTCTTTTTCAATTTCCGGTAAAATAGGAAGTAGTATATGTATTGAGATAGGTGCAAGACCGGACATTAAGGCGAGTAGGGCGACAAACTTTATATTTTTAGGCATTCTTTTCTACAAAAAAAATTAAAAATAGTAACTTTATAGCTATCAAATAAAATACAACTTAGGTTAAATTGTTTATACCGCGTCGATCGGACGCGGTTTCTAAATTTATCTTTTTTGCAATTATAAGAAAAATATTATGCACTTTTAATAATCATGTACATTAATTTACTGGATCAATAGGCTTGTAACTATTTAGAATACTTTACTCATACAGGTTTTTATTAAACTTACTAGATGTAAATGTACTTAATCGTCGAATTACGACGAGGGGGATATGTAAAATGAGTACACCGGATGTACCTAGAGATGTTGGTACTGGTAATAAGAAGTTACTATCCTGGGTAGAGGATATGGTAACTCTAGCTGAACCTGATAGCGTTCATTGGTGCGATGGTTCGCAAGAAGAGTACGAGTCTCTCAGTTTGAAGATGGTTGAATCCGGTACTTTAATTCCCCTTAACCCTGAAAAACGACCAGGATGTTTTCTTGCACGTTCAGACCCAAACGACGTTGCTAGAGTTGAAGACCGTACGTTCATATGCTCTGAAAATGAAGTAGAGGCTGGCCCAACTAATAACTGGATGAATCCAGTTATCATGCGTCAAACAATGAACGAATTATTTTCTGGAGCTATGCGTGGTAGGCGTATGTATGTGGTGCCTTTTAGTATGGGGCCACTAGGTTCACACATCG
>CEQM01135695.1_pt1 | contig 19286 bp, 16 predicted proteins | sample 531111 | NCBI WGS metagenome assembly CEQM01 (sample SAMEA2621278, study PRJEB7988) | marine metagenome | biome: marine biome (ENVO:00000447); feature: deep chlorophyll maximum layer (ENVO:xxxxxxxx); material: "saline water (ENVO:00002010), including plankton (ENVO:xxxxxxxx)" | depth 120 m
TTAGAAGATGAAAAAATAGATTTTAGCAATGAAGATATTTCAGAAGATACTTTGGATTTGGAAGGTGAAACAATAGACTTCAATACTGAAGACACTTTAGGCTTAGAAGGTGAAACAATGGATTTAAACAATGAAGATTCTACTTCATTAAATTTAACTGATAAGTTTAAAGATGTTGACAAAATAGAAAAAAATAAATTTGAAAATTCTGAAATAGATGATGTTTCAATGGCATTTGATATGCCAAAAAATCAATCATCTGTTATTAAAGTTATTGGTGTTGGAGGGGGAGGTAGTAATGCGGTGAATTATATGATTGATCAAGGTATTAGGGGTGTAGATTTTGTTATTTGCAATACAGATGCTCAGGCTTTAGATCAGAGTTCAGCAACAACAAAAATACAATTAGGTATTTCACTCACTGAGGGTTTAGGAGCCGGTGAGGATCCCATAGTTGGTGAAAAGTCAGCACTTGAAAGTGAGGTTGAGATTAAAGATATTCTAATGAAGAATACAAAAATGGTTTTTATTACAGCCGGCATGGGGGGTGGCACAGGTACTGGAGCTGCTCCTGTGATTGCAAAAATATGTAAAGAACTTGATATACTTACAATTGGTATTGTAACAGTCCCTTTTAATTTTGAAGGTCCAAAAAGATTTAAGCAGGCTCAGGAGGGTATCGCAAATATTCGAGAATATGTAGATTCTTTAATTGTTATTAATAATGATAATTTAGTTGATGTTTATGGAGATTTAGGTGTCACATCTGGTTTTGCTAAAGCAGATGAAATATTAATGGTTGCTGCAAGAAGTATTTCTGAAGTTATAACTCAAAATTGTACATTGAATATTGATCTTAATGATGCAAAGACTGTTTTGAAAAATAGTGGTACGGCTATTATGGGTTCAGGTCAATCAAATGGGGAAAATCGGGCACAAGATGTTGTAGAAAAAGCTTTAGATTCACCATTATTAAATGATAATCATATTAGAGGTGCTAAAAAGATATTATTATTAATTCTTTCTGGTAAAAATGAAATAACAATTAAAGAAATTAATGAAATTAATTCTCTTGTCCAAAGGGAGTCGGGTGGTAATACTGATATTATTTTGGGTGTTGGTCAGGATTTAACATTGGATCAGGATATAAGTATTACTATTATTGCTACAGGTGTTTTAGGTCAAAGTATAGACCCTTCAACTGGCTCAGAGCCTAGAAAAGTACATGTTTTAGAAACTAATTCAAATCAAGATGTTTCGCAACAATCAGTTAAGAATTTAGAGCAAGATAATGTTTTAAATATTGAAAATGATACAGTTAATAATCTCAGTCAAGATATAGAAATTGATGGTGAAAAAAATACGAATGGTGGAATTCAAGTAACTTCTACTAAAATTAAGTCTTCTACTAAGGCTGATAATAATTTAAGTTCTAATAATGATTCAAATACCGTTGAATTTATTCATGATGATTTGCCAAACAAAAATCCAATTTTAAATGATAAAAAAACTTGTAAAATTCTTAATGATCATATAATTGATGATAATCGTACTGATATTAGTGATGCGAATATTAAGAGGGCAGAAGAAAGAAAAAAAAGATTACAGAAATTTCATAATCTAAACTTTAATAATAAAGTAGTTTTGCAAGAACTCGAAGATGAGCCTGCATATAAGAGGCAGGGTCTTGAGCTTGATGATGTTGAACATTCTTCGTTAGAATCAGTATCCAGAGTTACTTTAAACTCAAATTCTAACGAAATAGAAATAAAAAATAATAATTCATTTTTACATGATAATGTTGATTAATTATGAGTTTAGAAAAAAAAATAATGTTAGATATTAAGGATGCAATGCGGTCTAAAGATAGTGTAAGATTAGAAGTGTGTAGGTCTGTTAAATCTGCTATCTTATTAGTTAAAACAGAAAAAAAATCAGAGGATTTAAGTGAGGAAAAAGAAATTGAAATTTTACAAAAACTTTTAAAACAAAGAAGTGAATCAGAGAAAATTTACATTCAACAATCTAGACATGATTTAGCACAAATTGAAAAAAATCAAGCTGATATTATTTTAAAATATTTACCCACTCCGTATTCTGTCGAAGAATTAGAAAAATTAGTAGATAAATTAATATTGCAATTAAATATTGAGTCAAAAAAAGATATGGGAAGATTAATGTCTGAAGTTTTAAAGCAGGCAAAAGGTAGAGCAGACGGAAAAGCAGTTTCTGTTATAGTTCAAAGTAAATTGAAATAATTTATAAAAAAAACCCTGAATATGTTTAATTCAGGGTTTTTTTGATACTGAGTGAATAATGCTCTACATCATTCCAGGCATTCCGCCACCCATTCCTGGAGCACCCATCGGAGGAGGAGGATTATCCTCTTTAATGTCAGCTAAAACACATTCAGTAGTAAGTAGCATCCCAGCAACTGAGGCTGCATTTTCAAGTGCGATACGTGTTACTTTAGTTGGATCTATAATTCCTGCTTTTAGCATATTTTCATACTTTTCGCTCTTTGCATTATATCCAAAATCACCTTTCTTTTCTAGTATTTTTGAAATAACAACGGACCCTTCTCCACCTGCATTAGCAACAATTTGTCTTAAAGGTTCTTGTATTGCAGTTGAGATAATTTGAATCCCTGTGTTTTCATCATCATTATCCCCAATTAATTTACTTAATTTGTCACCCGCTCTAATTAATGCTACTCCACCACCAGGAATAATTCCCTCTTCAATTGCAGCTTTTGTAGCAGCAAGAGCATCATCAACTCTGTCTTTCTTTTCTTTCATCTCCATCTCACTGGGTGCACCAACATATAATACTGCTACACCTCCAGCTAGTTTTGCTAAACGCTCTTGTAATTTTTCTTTATCATAATCAGAAGAAGTAGTTTCAATTTGAGATTTAATTTGATTGATTCTCAAATCAATATCTTTCTTTTTTCCAGATCCATTGACAATAGTAGTATTATCTTTATCTATAACTATTTTTTCACATTTACCTAGCATATCTATTGTGGTAGATTCAAGTTTGTGACCTTTTTCCTCTGAAATCACAACACCTCCAGTCAATATTGCAATATCCTCTAACATTTCTTTTCTTCTATCACCAAAACCAGGTGCCTTTACAGCAGCAATTTTTAAACTTCCCCTTATTTTATTTACTACTAATGTTGCTAATGCTTCACCATCTACATCTTCTGCAATAATTAATAATGGTTGGCCGGTTTGCGATGTTTGTTCAAGAATTGGAAGGAGATCTTTCATAGTTGATATCTTTTTATCAAAAATTAGTAAAAGAGCATTATCTAGTTCTGCTTCCATTTTATCAGCGTTAGTTACAAAGTATGGTGATAGGTAACCTCTGTCAAATTGCATTCCTTCTACTACTTCGACTGAAGTTTCTGTTCCTTTTGCTTCTTCAACTGTAATTACTCCTTCTTGTCCTACTTTTGACATTGCTTTAGCAATTAATTTTCCAACTTCATGATCATTATTAGAAGATATTGTGGCTACTTGTTCGATCTTTTCATTATCATGTCCAACAGAAACAGATTGTTTTTGTAAGTTGTTCACAATGATTTTTACTGCTTTATCAATTCCTCTTTTTAAATCCATTGGATTTGCACCGGCTGTGACATTTTTAAGCCCAGTTGAAACAATAGATTGTGCTAATACTGTTGCTGTTGTTGTACCGTCCCCAGCTTCATCAGCGGTTTTTGAAGCTACTTCTTTTACCATTTGAGCTCCCATATTTGGAATCGTATCCTCTAATTCAATTTCTTTTGCTACACTGACACCATCTTTAGTAATAGATGGTCCTCCAAATTTTTTATCAATTACAACATTTCTACCTTTGGGTCCAAGCGTTACTTTTACCGCATTAGATAATGCATCTACACCTTTTTTTAAAGCATCTCTTGCTTCAGTATTAAATTTTATTTCTTTTGCCATTTGATTGAAATTTTAAATAAGTTATTAATTATTTATATACAAGCTAAAATGTCAGATTCTCTCATTATAAGATAATCAGATCCTTCATGTTTCAGTTCGGTTCCTGAATATTTTCCATAAAGAATATTGTCTCCAACTTTTAGTGTCATAGGGTTGTCTTTAGTTCCTGGTCCTACTGCGATGATTTTTCCTTTTTGGGGTTTTTCTTGTGCAGTGTCTGGAATAATAATTCCACTTGCTGTTTTTGTCTCTGCAGCATGAGCTTCAACAAGAACTCTGTCTGCTAATGGTTTAATTTTCATAATTATTTTAGTTTATTAATTTATTATTTTGAGTTGTTCAACAACCATGCCAAACATATTTTTTATTTAAAAAACAGTAATTTTGTCAGTTAATTTTACTTATCTAATTGATATCTTCAGTGTCATTTAATTTCTCTTCAATATTTATATCAAAGTTGTTTTCATTTATTGATGGTTCTGTATCTCTAACATCATCAATTAATAATTCATTTTTATCAGTTTTTGAGCCTGTATTAATAATATTTGACACTAATGCTAGTGAGACAAGTATAATTGCTAAAGTCCATGTTGTTTTTTCAAGAAAATCAGATGTTTTTCTTGCACCCATAATTTGGTTTCCGCCCCCAAAAGCAGATGATAATCCCCCGCCTTTTGGATTCTGAACCATGATTATTAAAACTAGAAGAATACACGTGATAACGATTAGTATTGCAAAAAGGGTATACATATTTATTATTTTATTTTGTTTTTAATTTTTTTTATTTGGTTTGCAAAGAAACTACTTTTTTTTGGATATTTCAAACATAAAATTTCATATGCTTGTATAGCTCTTCTAAAGTGTCCCTGTTCAATATATATTTCAGCTAAGGTTTCAGTTGTTAAATAATCATTATCTTTTGTGCTTTTAGTGATATCTTTTTTTATCATATTTGATGTTATATTTTTTTGTTGAAATTTAGCTGGTTTTGAAAGCCATTCTTCAAATAATTGAGTCTCTTTATTTTTTTCTAATTTTGTATTGAGCTTTATGGGCGGATTTATAAGGTGAAATAAATTTTTTCGATTAGATGAATAAAGTGATGTAATTGTTAAAATTTTGTTAAACTTAATATCGTCTAATGCATTTGCTTTTAGTAAAGATAAATTATGTATATTTTCGCAGTAAGGAAATTGAGATTTTAAGTTTTCAATTTGCTTTAAATCAATATTATTCAGATTTTCTTTTGGTCCTTTAATTAATAAATTGAATTCTTGATTTGTCATAAGATAAAATACTTTTTTACCAGTTTACTAGTCCAGCATTAAAAATATCAGTAACTAAATTTGTAACTATGATGTTATTTAAACTTTCTTCCTCCTCATATAAATTCTTGTCACTGTCAAAGTCTTCGTAGCTACTAAATGTTGTTTTAAAATTTTGTGATTCATCAATGATATTTATAAATATGATTTCCAAAGTAATAGTTAGTCGATTTTGTGCTGCTGTTTCATTATTTTGTATAGCAATTGGTTCGACTTTATAGTCAAGAATTTTACCTGAAAAACTAATGTCTGCATTTTCCTCTTTCCATGTTAATTGTGTTTCATTCAAACACTTTGTTTTAAGTGCTTCAGTTAATGCATTACTCAAGTTTGGTTGAATTAATGATGCAGTATTTTCAATATAATAGACACAGATTGTTTTAGCATCTTTAGGGATTGATGTTCCTGTAAAAGAATAAACATTACATTGCTCAAATACTGTTAGAGTTAAAATAAATAATATAATATTAAAGAATTTAGATAATAATTTTTTAAAGTTCATATTGTTTAATTTTTCTATATAATGTTCTTTCAGATATACCTAATTCTCTTGCTGCTATTTTTCTTTTACCTTTATTTTTTTCTAATGCTTTTTGAATCATCTCACATTCGTTGTCTTGTAAAGACAAATTTTCTTCAATCAATTCTTGTTCAATAATTGTTGTTTTATTGGTGTTAATTTTTTCAATCTCTAAATCATTGTTGTTTTTGTAAATTCTTTGAATTTGTTCTGCATTATTATTTCTAATTTGTTCATTTGTTTCAGTGCCTTGAATTAAGTCAAGAGTGATTTTTTTTAAATCGTTTAAGTCGTTTTTTAAATCAAATAAAATTTTGTACAATATTTCTCTTTCAGAAAATTTTGGATTATCGGTTCCCTCTTTACTTAATACTAAAGAAGATTTAGATGAGTAATTTTGCAATAAATGATTATTGATATCAATAGGTTCTAAAATTCTTTTTTCTTCTATTATAGATAGTTTTTCGGCAAAGTTTTTTAATTCTCGAATGTTTCCTGGCCAATTATATTTTTCTATTATTTCTATTGATTTATCTGTTAATCTAATAGTTGGAATTTTATGTTTTTCTGAAAAATCAGAAGCAAATTTCCTAAACATTAAGTGTATATCTTCTTTTCTAGATCTTAAAGAAGGCATTTCAATTTGAATTGTGTTAATACGATAAAATAGGTCTTCACGAAATTTATTTTTTTTTACAGCCTCAATTAAGTTAATATTTGTTGCTGCAATCAATCGTACATTTATTTTCTCAACTTTAGAAGAGCCAACTTTAATAAATTCCCCATTTTCCAGAACTCTTAATAATCGTACTTGTGTTTGCATTGGTAGGTCACCAATTTCATCTAAAAAAATAGTTCCATTATTTGCAACTTCAAAGTACCCCTTTCTAGAGTTAATTGCGCCAGTAAAAGCACCTTTTTCATGCCCAAATAATTCACTATCAATAGTGCCCTCGGGAATGGCTCCACAGTTAACAGCTATAAATTGACCATGTTTTCTTAGTGAGTTTTCATGAATTATTTTTGGAATTACATCTTTTCCAGTTCCACTTTCTCCAGTAACCAAAATAGATATGTCTGTATTTGAAACTCTCAATGCTTTGGTTAATGCTCTTATGAATAAGTTGGAGTTTCCTACTAATTCAAATCTTTGCTTTAATTTAATTATTTCATTTTCCATCATTGAATATTATTTAAATCGTTTTTCCAATAAGTGTAGCTGATGTGCAGTCAGTAATTTTGACATTGACGAAGTCTCCAATTTGATGATTTAATTTTTTAAATACTACCACTGTATTTTGGGGTGTTCTGCCGTAAAATTCTTTGTTAGACTTTTTGGAATCACCCTCTATCAATACTTCAAATATTTTTCCAACACACATTTTATTTCTATGTAGTGAGTGTTTGTGTTGTAAATCAATAATTTCTTGTAGTCGACGCTTTTTGATTTTTTCGGGTATATTATCTTTTAATTTTCTTTGTGCATATGTATTTGGTCTTTCTGAATAATAAAACATATAACTAAAATGATATTTAACTTCTTCCATTAAGCTTAGTGTTAATTGATGATCTTCCTCTGTTTCATCACAAAATCCTGTTATAAAATCAGATGAAAGTCCACAATCAGGAATATGCTTATAAATTGTTTTAATTCGTTCAAGATACCATTCTCGACTGTGTCCTCTGTTCATTAATTTCAATATTTTTGAACTACCTGATTGAACAGGTAGGTGAATATAGTTGCAAATATTATGATATTTAGCAATTGTTTTTAATACTTCGTTTTTCATATCCTGTGGGTTTGATGTGGAAAAACGAATTCTCATATTTTTATTATTAACTGCAATCATTTCAAGAAGCTTAGCAAAGTTTATGTGGTTTTGTCTTTCTTTATCGTTCTTTTTTAGAAAATCTTTTTTTGCTCCTCCACCAAACCATAAATAAGAGTCTACATTTTGCCCAAGTAAAGTAACCTCTTTATATCCAGATTTATTCAGTGTTAAAATTTCATTTAATATACTTTGCGGATCTCTACTTCTTTCTCTTCCTCTAGTGAAGGGGACAACACAAAAACTACACATGTTGTCGCAACCTCTTGTGATAGAAACGAAAGCAGTCACACCATTGCTATTTAGTCTTACTGGGTTAATGCCAGCATATGTTTCTTCCTTGGATAAAATAACATTTACAGCTTTCCGTCCTTCGTTCGTTTCTTTAATTAATTTAGGTAAATCTCTATATGCATCTGGTCCTATAACTAAGTCTACCAATTTTTCTTCTTCTAAGAATTTTGATTTTAATCTTTCAGCCATACATCCTAGAATTCCAATAGTTAGATTTCTATTGCTTTGTTTGTTTTTTTTAAATTCTTTTATTCTTTTTCTTACGGTTTGTTCAGCTTTTTCTCGAATTGAACATGTGTTAATTAAAATTAAATTTGCTTCATTTGAATTATTTGTGATAGCATAACCTTCTTTCTTTAAAATTGATGCAACGACTTCACTGTCAGAAAAATTCATTGCACAACCATAGCTTTGTATATAAAGTTTTTTTTGAAAAATAATTTTTTCATTTTCAATTTTTTTTTTGTGCTTTTCCTCTATCAACATTTGTCATTTGTTTGTATGGTAATACAAATCTAATAAAAAAATAAAAATATGACAAAATGACATATTAAAAATAATTTTTTTTTTTTTTTTAGTATCGTAAATATTAATATGTATTAGTAAAAAAAATTATTTTTGCTTGAAATTTTTCAAATTTATTTGCATGAGTAATTTAGTTATTGTTGAGTCTCCAGCTAAGGCTAATACTATTGAAAAAATTCTCGGTAAGGATTTTAAAGTAGTGTCAAGTTATGGTCACATTCGGGATTTAGAAAAGAAAAATATGGGTATTGATTTGAAAGGTTCATTTAATCCTAATTATCAAATTTCGGCGGATAAAAAAAAAGTGATTAGCTTATTGTCTAAGGAGACAAAAAAAAGTGATGTTATTTGGTTAGCTACGGATGAAGATAGAGAAGGGGAGGCAATTGCATGGCATCTTTATGAAGTGCTGAGTTTAAAAAATAAAACAGTTAATAGGATAGTGTTTCACGAAATAACAGAAAATGCTATTAAATTAGCAATAAAAAATCCAAGATCTATTGATGTGAATTTAGTCAATGCTCAGCAAGCAAGAAGAGTTTTAGATAGAATTGTTGGGTTTAAGCTCTCACCTATATTATGGAAAAAAGTAAGAATGGGCCTATCTGCAGGCCGTGTTCAGTCGGTTGCTGTTAGACTAATTGTAGAAAAAGAAAAAAGTATAAGTAGTTTTAAATCAACAAAATCTTATCAAATTAGTGCAGAGTTCTTAACATTAAATCAAAACTCGTTAGATGCGACTTTAATTATTGAATTAGATAAAAAAGAAAATGTAATAAGTTTATTAGAATCATTTATTGAATCAAATTTTACAATTGATGATGTTGTAACAAAACCTTCTACCAGTTCCCCTCCTCCTCCATTTACTACATCCAGTCTCCAACAATTAGCTTCCAATAAATTAGGATTTTCAGTAAGTCGAACAATGACTGTGGCACAAAAACTTTATGAATCAGGAAGTATTACATATATGAGAACTGATTCAACTAATCTTTCAAAAGAAGCTGTTAATAAAATGCAGGATTATATCAATCGTAATTTTGGTGAAGAATATTTTCAACCAAGAATGTATACAACAAAAACAAAAGTTGCTCAGGAAGCACACGAAGCAATTAGACCTACTGATATTAATAATTTGAATTGTGGCAAAGATGATGCTCAAAAAAAACTATATAAATTAATATGGGAAAGAACCATATGTTCACAAATGAGTAATGCTATAATTAATAAAACCAATATTAATATTAAAGCATCGAATCCACAGCAATCAATCTTTCAGTCCAAAGGACAAATTATTAAATTTGATGGATATTTAAGAATTCAAAAAAATACTTCATCCAATAATAAAGATAAAATATTGCCCTCTGTTAGTTTAGGAGAATCACTTACGTTAGAAATTGTTAATGCTAAGGAAAAGTACTCAAAACCACCTGCTAGATATACTGAAGCTTCGTTAGTGAAAAAATTGGAAGAATTAGGGATTGGTAGGCCTTCTACATATGCTCCAACAATTTCCACGATTCAAAAAAGAGAATATGTTTCAAAAGATAATATAGAGGGTGTTAAGCAGAATTGTCTTCATTTAATCCTAGAGAAAAGTAATATTTCTGAAAAAAATATAATTGAAATAAGTGGGTCTGAAAAGAAAAAACTTTTACCTACTGAGATAGGTAAATTGACAAATGAGTTTTTGGTTCAACACTTTGAAGATATTTTGCAATATAATTTTACTGCAAAAATAGAGAGTCAGTTCGACGATGTAGCTAGAGGGAAAAAAGAATGGAAGAATATGATTAAGGAATTTTATGCTCAATTTGAGCCAACTGTTTTAAAAGTTGATAAAAATAGCTCTAAAGTTACTGGAATTAGAGAACTTGGAGAAGATCCTGTTACAAAACAAAAAGTTTATGTTCGCCTTGGTAAATTTGGCCCAATAGTTCAGATTGGAGAGTTAGAGAAAGGTAAAGAAAAACCAAAATATGCTTCATTAAGAAAAGGGCAAACAATTGAATCAATAACTTTGGTTTCCGCTTTAGAATTATTTTCTCTACCAAGAAATCTTGGTAAATTTAATGACGACGATATAATTGTTTCAGAAGGCAGATATGGTCCTTATATTAAATATGGAAAAAGTTTCACATCTTTAGGTGATTTAGACCCTTTAACAGTTGATTTGCCAACATGTATTAATCTTGTGAAAAAGAAAATAGAGTTTGATAAACAAAAAATTATTAATTCTTTTAATCACGAAGATTCTATGATTGAGATTTGTAATGGTAAGTACGGACCTTATATAAAAAAAGCAAGAAAAAATTATAAAATACCAAAGGATTTAGATCCCAAAAAATTAACAAAAGAAGATTGTTTAAGTATTATTTCAAAATCTTCTAAAAAATAAAATAACATTTTTTTAAATTTATGTTTGCTAACTACTTTGATCCTCTTTCTGTTGAAATTTTAGATTTTAAAGAACAATTAAACCCAAACACTATTGGTTCATCAGTTCAATGTTTTAAAAAAAACTCTTTTCCCTCTATTGATACAGCAGAAATTGCACTAATTATTGTCCCTGAATATAGAGGTGGAAAAAATAAAATAATTAATAATTCTTATAATGAATTTAGAAAAGCATTTTACACATTATACAAAGGAAATTGGGATTATAGAATTGTTGATTTTGGAAATTTAAAATCGGGTTCTACATTAAACGATACATATTTTGCACTTAATGATGTTATTTCATCATTACTTAGTCAAAGTATTTTTCCTATTGTCCTTGGCGGGACACAAGATTTAATATATCCTATATATCAAGCCTATGAATCTTTCACAAAAGGTGTTAATCTACTATCTGTTGACTCTAAGTTTGATTTAATTGACTCTAATATGAGTATTTTAAATTCCAGGAACTTTTTAGGCTACATAATTAAGCAAGATCCTAATCATCTTACAAATTACATTAATCTAGGATATCAGGGATATTTGTGTCAAAATGATGAATCTCATTTACTTGATAAAATGTTATTTGAATCCTGTCGTTTAGGTGATTTAAGAGAAAATATAAAAGAATCAGAGCCATATATAAGAAATGCCGATATAGTTAGTGTAGATTTGTCGTCGATTAAACAGTCTGATGCTCCAGCTACAACTTATCCTTCTCCGAATGGTCTTGAAGCTCATCATGTTTGTGCAATAGCAAGATATTCAGGCATGAGTGATAGAGTAAGCTCGTTTAGTATTTTTGAATTTGACCCCTCTAAGAAAGTAGGTTGTCAAACAGACAGTTTAATGGGTCAAATTGTTTGGCATTTTATTGAGGGTTTCAGTTTGAGAATTAATGATTCTCCTAATGCAAAAAATATTAATACTAATTATAAAAAGTATTATGTACCCATTAAAGATTCTGATTTACAATTTATTTTTTATAAGAGTAAACAAACTGGTCGGTGGTGGTTCTCTTCGTCTATGGAATTTAACGACGAAACTAATTATAAGGCAAAAATTATTGGTTGCTCTTACGAGGATTATTTAAATACAATTTCAGGAGATATTCCAAAACGAATTTATAGGATTTTAAAGACAATAACATAATTGATCTTAATAGATAGCATAAAGTATATTATTTTAATGTTAGTTTAATTGTATAAAACAAAAAAAAATCTATATATTTAAGCACTTAATTTTATAAAATGAACAATGGTGACATCTCACAAAACATTTTTTAAGTATGTTATGATTCTTATTTTCGTAGGATTTTCATCTCTGTTTTCACAGCAAGATCCTCAAATAACTCATAATATGTTCAATAAATTTATGTATAACCCAGCTGTAGCAGGTGCTTATCCTGAGTTACATGCTACATTGTTACATAGAAACCAATGGGTAGGTATAGATGGCGCTCCAACAACATCTAATTTAAGTGCACATGCATATGTAGAGCAAATTAGAGGAGGGGTTGGGCTGAATGTTATAAATGATCGTGCTGGAATGTTTAGTGCAAAAACATTGTCTATGTCTTATGGTTATCAGCTAGGGTTAACACCAGAGCATCAGTTAGGTATGGGGTTAAGTTTAGGTTTTATGCAATACGGTTATGATGGAACTTGGGTTACTCCAGATGGTACAACAGATTCATCTTTGCCTGCTGCTGGATCTTCTAAAAGTGTTCCTGATTTTGGTCTTGGGTTTTATTTTACATCTGAAGATTATTATCTTGGTATCTCTGCTACCCACTTAATTCCTATGGAGGTGGATTTTAATGGTACAGCGATTTACAATCAAGCTCGTCATTATTATTTTGTAGCTGGTTATGATTATGATATAACGGATGAGTTTTCCTTAAGAGGGAATATGTTTACAAAAACAGATGCTGTATCTGTACAAACAGATATTAATATGAATATTCACTGGAATGATAACTACTGGACGGGGTTGTCTTATAGATATGAAGATGCTCTTTGCTTCTTGGTAGGTTTTCAAGTTGCAAATAATTTATCTTTTGCATATGCATTTGATTTAGTAACTTCTAAATTATCCACTCAAGCGAATGGTAGTCATGAAGTCTTATTGAGATATTCATTTGAACTAGATATAATAGGAAGAGGAGATACACGTTATAGAAGTGTAAGATTCTTGTAATTTTATTAAAATTTTAACATTATGAAAAAAATAATTTGTTACTTTTTTGCAGGCTGTATTCTACTTAGCTTATCAGCATGTTTTACTGCTGAAGGTGAATTAAGAGGAAGAACAACTACTAGACTTGATTTTAATATTGCAGATCCATATGGTATGGTTGAATTGCCAGGGGGTTCGTTCACTATGGGAGCAAACGACCAGGATGTTCCTTATGCTAATAGAACAGATATGAAGACAATTACAATTAGTCCGTTTTGGATTGATCAAACTGAAATAACTAATGCTGAGTATCGTCAATTTACTCATTGGGTAAGAGATTCTATTATAAGAAAATGGTTAATGGTCAACACAGAGAGAGGGTATGAAAAATGGGGTTGGACAAATGACCCGGATCCATCTTGGAATCAAGAGTTTTTAGCAGAAGATGAGCAGCAAGATAGACGTAATGAAGAAAATACATATATAAATTGGTATAAGAATTTAAATTTTCAAAAAAGGGAAGTAACTGAAGCAATGGTTCGTTCATTAATTTTGCCTGAAGACGAGCAAATGTGGCTTGAGGCTGATGGAGATCAAAATTGGGGGGATGCAGCTTCAACTACTCTTCGTCCTCATTTCCAGTCTAAATTAATTGATAGACGTAAATTAATATATGACTATACATGGTTCGATGCTAATTTAGCTGCATCAAGGGTTAATACTTATGATACAGAATCTGGTGTATATTACGAGGGGATTAACAGAAATCAGGCTTTTATAATTAAAGAAAGAGTACCTGTTTATCCTGATACATTAACATGGGTACGTGATTTCACATATAATTTTAACGAGCCTATGTTTGATAATTATTTTTGGCACCCTGCCTATAATGACTACCCTGTGGTAGGTGTGAGTTGGAAGCAAGCAAAAGCATTTTGTCATTGGAGAACAGAATGGAAGCTTTATCATTTACCTGAAGAAAGAAGAGTATTTGAGACACCTTATAGACTACCAACTGAAGCTGAATGGGAATGGGCTGCAAGAGGAGGTAGAGAATTAGCAATGTTTCCTTGGGGAGGACCTTATTCTAGAAATTATAAAGGCTGCTTTATGGCAAACTTTAAACCTCTAAGAGGTAATTATTGGGCAGACGGATATATTTATACAGCTCCTGCAGATGCATATGGGCCAAACGATTATTATTTATTCAATATGGCTGGTAATGTTGCTGAATGGACTGAAAGTGCATTTAATCCTATGGCTGATATATTTGCATCAGATTTAAATCCTGAATATACTTATAATGCACAAAGTGCTGATCATCCTCACTTTAAAAAGAAAGTGATTAAAGGTGGTTCTTGGAAAGATATTGGAGCTTTTTTACAAATCGGTGCTCGTGATTATGAATATCAGGATAGTAGTAGGTGTTATATTGGATTTAGATGTGTTAAAAGCAATCCGTTTGAAGCAGATAAACAACAATATGAAGAACGCTTTAAAGGTGTTAAAAAGAATATGAAAAAAAATAAGAAAAATGGGACAAGGGGGAGAGAGTAAAATAAATTAATATAATTTTTCGTTTCTAATAATATACACCGATTTAAAACAATAATTTTTAATAATAATTTAATTTTAAAATAATATGAACTTTGCTAATTCAAAATTTTACAAATGGTTAATGCCTTATTTATATGGATGGGGAGCATCTTTAGTTATCGCAGGTGCATTATTCAAAATACTACACTGGCAATTTGCTAATGAAATGTTAATGGTAGGTATGGGAACTGAGGCTTTGATATTTTTTATGTCAGCTTTTGAAAAAGCACCTAAAGAATACAAGTGGGAACGTGCTTATCCAGGGATTCTAGATGCTGGAGACATAGATGATGATAAATCTGTTACTCAACAGCTAGATCAAATGTTTGAAGATGCTAATGTTGATAAGAAAACAATTAAAAATTTAGCAGATGGTATGAAAAAATTAAGTCAGTCAGCAAGCGGCTTAGGTGATGTTGCTGATGGAACCAAAAAATACAACACACAAATGTTAACAGCATCAGAGAGCCTAGAGAAGATTAATGATTTATATATGGAACAAATTAAATCTTCTGAGCAACAATTTACAGCAACAAAGAAGATGACGAGCAATTTAACATCATCGTTAGATCATACAGCAAGATTACATGTTGAATTGTCTTCTTTATCTGAAAACTTAAAAGCACTTAATAATGTTTATGGTAGTATGTTAAATGCTATGACGAACCCAAAGAAGAAGTAATATGGCAGGAAATCATATGACAGAATTAAGTCCTCGACAGAGGATGATTAACATGATGTATCTGGTGTTAACAGCTCTTTTAGCATTAAATATATCTAAAGAGGTTTTGGAGGCTTTCCAGACCATGGATAATTCTATAGGATTTTCTTATAGTGAAAAAGTAGATTTTAATAAAAAAGAATATGATTCATTTAAATTAAAGGCATTAAATAATCCGGAAAAGTTAGGTTTTTGGAATGATGTTGCTATTGATGTTAAGAATCAAAGTGCCCAATTAGTAGCGGTTATTGATTCTATAAGATTTAAAATTCAAGATTTAGCTGAGTTAGATCCGGAAACAAAAGAATTGATTGCTTTAGATAATAAAGAAATTACTATAAAAATCCTTACTAAGTCAACAAATGAAGGTGGCTATGGTTATGGTATATTACTAAAGGATGCTAGACAAGTATATAAGGATTTTTTATTATCTCTAGATAGTCTTGAAATTTATCAAGGAGCAGATTCTATATATAGAGATAATATTAATTTCATTTTTAGCAACCCAGATTATGATTCAGACGGTGAAGAAGGAAGAGCAGATCCTCAAAGCTGGGAGCAAAGATATTACGGTCATGTGCCTGTTGCTGCAATGGCATTTATGAATCAAATGAAATTAGATGTTGGAAATATGGAAGGTGCAGTTTTAGAATTGTTACAAAAAAAGACTGGTCAAAGCTCAATTACAGTAAATCAACAGCTAGGAGTTGTTAAAGCTCCTAAGCAAAGTATTATGCTGGGTGATAGTTTTAAAGCTACTATTTTTGTTGCTGGTGTTGATACTAATCAGTTGCCTAAATTTAATATCTATAAATATAATTCAGAGGGTGAACGAGTAGATTCTATTGTTATAGATACTTTAGATGTAGATGGAAGTCAGGGATTGTTTGCTATTAAACCGTCCAAGCCTGGTACATATTGGGTAGGAGGTGATATTCTTGTTCAATCTGAAGAAGGAGAGAAAAAATACGAATTCAAACAGCAGTATAGAGTTGATGAAGCTATGTCAGTTATTTCTCCTGACAAAATGAATGTTTTATATACAGAAGTTTTAAATCCAGTATCTATTTCTGTCCCTGGTTACAGTTCAGATGAATTATCATTACATTCTAATTTTTCACAGTGCAATATTAGAAGAGTAAAAAATGGTACATATGAAATTAAAATACCTGAACAAAGAGGAAAAAATAGAAAAAAGGAATTAACATTAACTGTTAAAGCAAATAATAAAATAGTTGGTAAACCACTTGTTTTTAGAGTTAAAAATGTGCCAGACCCGGTCCCAATGGTTGGTGGTGTTGCTGGTTATGGAGAAATGACAAGTGCAGATTTAGCTAGTGCTTGGGGAGTGGTAGCAAAAATGAAAGATTTTGATTTTGAGATGAGATATAAAGTATTATCTTATACTATGTCATATCAAGGTTCAGGTGGTCAGCAGGATATGGATTCTAAATCAGGCGAATGGCCTGCTGCAATAAAAAGACAGTTTGGTAGTATTAAAAGAGGACAATCTGTTATATTTAGAGATATTAAAGTGCAAATAGCTGGTACTAATAGTAAACCAAGAACATTACCAGCTACAGTTACAATAAAAATAAAGTAGTTTTATTATGAAAAATCAAGTTTTATTATTTACCGTTTTTTTAGGATTCTCATCAGTACTATTCTCTCAAGAGAATAGATCTAACCGTGGTTGGAATGATGCAAATCAAACAACTTATTATATGGGAGAAAAAGCTAATGAAAATAATGAGTTCCGTGCAACTCATTATCCCAAGTCTCCAACCAACAATCCTGATAGTAACGGGTGGAATGATTTAAGAGAACATAGAACAAAAGCTATCTGGGCAGACAATTCAACAATTGTCTCAGATGAAAAAACAGGTATGCATACATTCATTCCATATACTTATGTTGGAGAAGATGATATATTATGGGCAAAAAGAGTGAAAAAAGTAATTGATGTTAGAGTTCCTCAAAACCATCCTATTTATTTTCCTGTACAAGTAAATTATGATAGATACTACGAAGATGGAGGTGGTATATTATTAAATGAAGTATTAAGTGGTACGGATGCTAGAAAAAATCTTTTTCAAATTCTAAAAGATGCAGCTACTACTTTAACTCCCTCGGGAGATCCTTTAGTGTCTGTTTATAATTCATCTTTAACTAGAAAATTTTCAACAAGAGAAATAATTGGTGATAGAAATAATGCAGAGCCTGGTGTATTTCAAAGAAGAGGTACACAAAGATTCTTTGATGATTTTGGTGAAGAGATAGATCAAATTGATATAGTAATTGAATATGCTCCTTTAGATATAGTAGGTTATTATATTGAAGAAGAAATATTCTTTGATAAAAGAAGAGCAAAACTAGATTATAGATATGTTTCAATTACACCTTTAGTTAGAGGAGATGGTGCAGCTGGATTATATACACAAGATGGCTTATCAGTTAAACCACTTGGAACTTTTTATTTTCCAGAAATCAGACAACTATTAGCTAATCATAAAGTATATCCATTAGATGATAACATTGCTCAAAGAATGTCATTTGATGAGTATTTTCATAGAAAATTGTTTGCTTCAAATATTATTAAAGAAACAAATGTTTATGATAGAAATATATCAGATTATCTACCTGGAAGAACACTCGATCAACTCTTAGAAGGAGAGCGTATAAAAGAACAAATAAGATTATACGAAACCGATATGTGGAATTATTAAATTAAAAAACCCCCCATAATTTTGGGGGTTTTTTATTTATGAAAATTGACTTTATAATAATAGGTCAGGGTATAGCTGGTACATGCTTTGCTTTTGAATTAATTAGGCGTAATAAGTCTTTTGTGATTATTGATAAGTATGATTCAACTTCTTCATCTCAAATTGCATTAGGAGTTTATAATCCATTAGTCCTTAAATGGTTTACAAAGGTTTGGAATGTAGATAATCAATTGCATGACTTCAACATTTTTTATAATGATTTAAAATCTATTAGCACTGACACTTTTGCTTATGATAATGGAATTTATAAATTTCTACATAATCCTTATGATCAGAATAATTGGTTATCCAAAAGCTCTAATAGAAATACATCTTTATATATGTCGTCTGATTTAAAATCAATTAATAATCCGGGATTAGTATTTAATAAATTTTTTGGTTTAGTTAATTTTTCAGGAAGGGTTGATGTGCAACTTTTACTTAATTCATTTAGAAGTTATTGTAAAAGTGTCAATAAATTAATTAATGAGCAGTTTGATTATAAATCATTAACTGTAAACAATAATTTAATTTCTTATAAAAAAATTAAAGCTGATAAAATTATTTTTTGTGAAGGTTATAAAGCTGTAGATAATCCTTTTTTTAGTAAAATTAAATTTAAACCAACAAAGGGGGAGTTGTTAGTTATTTATTCAAAAAATCTAGATTTAGATAAAATAATACATTCAAAATTTCTATTTATACCTTTGGGAAATGATTATTACTCTGTTGGTGCAACATATAACTGGAATGACATTACTAATGAAACAACTTTAAATGGAAGACAGCAATTGGTAAATATGTTAGATTCTTTTTTACAGGTACCTTACAAAATTATACACCATAAGGCAGGTATCCGTCCATCAATTTTTGATAGAAGGCCAGTAGTAGGATCACATAGCGAACATAAAAATATGTATATTTTAAATGGTTTAGGAACTAGAGGAGTGCTTTTAGCACCTTATCTTTCCAATGTATTATGTAATTATATTTATAATAATACATTAATCAATTTAGAAATTGATTACAGTAGGATGTAAAAAAAAAGCCCCATTTAAGGGGCTTTTCTTATTTATGTTATCGTTATTACTTAACGATATTCATATTCTTAGTAGCTGTAAAGGCTTCAGTA
>CEQM01090488.1_pt1 | contig 19284 bp, 14 predicted proteins | sample 531111 | NCBI WGS metagenome assembly CEQM01 (sample SAMEA2621278, study PRJEB7988) | marine metagenome | biome: marine biome (ENVO:00000447); feature: deep chlorophyll maximum layer (ENVO:xxxxxxxx); material: "saline water (ENVO:00002010), including plankton (ENVO:xxxxxxxx)" | depth 120 m
ATAATAAATTGTTATGGCACATAAAAAAGGAGCTGGTAGTTCAAAAAACGGAAGAGAATCGCATTCTAAACGACTTGGAGTAAAAATTTTTGGTGGACAACAAGTCACTGCCGGGAATATAATTATTAGACAAAGAGGAACTGTCCATAATGCTGGGGAAAATGTTGGGATGGGTAGAGACCACACATTATTTGCTCTAATTGATGGAGTAGTTCAATTCAAGAAAAAAAGAAATAATAAATCTTTTGTTTCTGTCATACAGGAATAAAATCTAATTTAATTACTAATAAATAAAAAGGCCTAGCGGCCTTTTTTTATTTTCAGTTAGATTAAAAATATAATAAAAATATTATCTTAAATTTGGTTCAATAATGTACAGATAAAACATGTTAGAAATTAATAAAATAAAAAATAATCCTGATTTAATTATTGAAAGTCTTAAAAAAAGGGGTATCAATTTAAAAGACAAAATTGATTTAATTCTAAATTTAAATCAACGGAGAGTTTTTAATCAAAAAGATTTAGACAATTCTCTTAGACAGGGCAATCAAATTGCACAAAAAATAGGCAAGTTGGCCCAAGAGGGTAATATCGATAATCTTACAGAATTAAAAAAAAATGCATCTACATTAAAAAATAAAGCAAGAGACTTAAGTGATAAGGCAAAAGAGATTGAACTGGAAATAAAAAAAACATTAGTTGATATTCCTAACACCCCACACACCAAAGTACCATTAGGCAACAATGAGAAGGATAATGTAATTGAATTTGAATGGGGTGAAATAAATGACAATGAAAAATTACTACCTCACTGGGAATTAGCAGAAAAATATAATATTATAGATTTTAAAAAAGGAGCTAAAATTACCGGCTCTGGATTTCCATTGTACATAGGAATGGGGGCAAAGCTACAAAGAGCCTTAATTAATTTTTTTTTAGATTATAACACTAATTCTGGATACACAGAATATATTCCCCCATACTTTGTAAATTCTGAATCTGCATATAATACCGGACAACTACCCGACAAAGAAGGAATGATGTACCATATCCAAAATGATGACTTGTATGTAATTCCAACAGCAGAAGTGCCAATCACAAACATCTTTAGTAATAGTAAATTTAAAGAAGAGGAACTACCAATTAAATGTACAGCATACTCTCCATGTTTTAGGCGGGAAGCGGGGTCATATGGTAAAGAAGTAAGAGGACTTAACAGGTTGCATCAATTTGACAAAGTCGAAATTGTACAAATTTGCACACAAAAAAATTCGTATAACACACTCGATAATATGGTTGAACACATAAGTAATTTATTAAAACAATTAGGATTAACTTTCAGAATCATTAAATTATGTGGCGGAGATTTAGGTTTTACATCTGCATTAACATACGATTTTGAAATTTATGCTCCTGCACAAAAAAAATGGCTTGAAGTAAGCTCTGTATCTAATTTCGAAACATATCAAGCCAATCGATTAAATTTAAAATACACAAATAAAGAAGGTGAAAAACTATTTTGTCATACACTAAATGGAAGTTCGCTAGCACTACCTCGTATTGTAGTAGGCATTTTAGAAAAATATCAAACAAATGATGGTATTATAATCCCAAAAGCTTTATTAAAATACCTAAATTTTGATAAAATAACTATAGATAATAATGTATAAAATCATTACTAGTTCTATATCATTACTCTTATTTTCTATAATATTAATGTCATGTTCTAATTCTAATAATAGAGAGAAAATAATGAATATTTCTAAACTCGAAACAATCACTCAAACAGATTTACATAATTTACAAGAAATACAACTTTATGACATTATTAGCACACTTAAAATAGCAAAACATAATCTATCAAAACTTGAAAAAAAAAAAATGGATAGTATTAATATTGAAATAATCTATTTTGAATATAAAAATTACTTGCATTGTGTCAATTCAATCTATGAGGCAAATCAAGAAATTGATGAGCTAAATAATACTTTATTAATTAACTTAAATCAACTACAAGATCTGAAAAATGATTATATCAACTCTAAATTAAAAAGAATCGATCTTAACAATTATTTTTTTGAGGAAATGAAAATTGTACAAGCAACTTCTAAAAAAGTGAATCTAACTTTAGATGCTATAAGAAAAGAAATAAATCAATTTAATTACTTGAACAAAAAAATAGAACAATTTGTTAACTAGCATATGAGAATTTATTTATCAATAATATTATTATTTTTTAGTGGAATATTATATCCTCAAAACGAACAAAATGAAAAATTAGCTCAAGAATACTATCGCCAAGGAGAATTTGAGAAAGCTATACAGTTTTTTGAAAAAATATATAAAAAAAGGAAAGTGCAAAATATATATACAAAATATCTTGATTGCCTAATAAATATACAAGACTACAAAAAAGCCGAAAAAATAATCAAATCATATTATAGACAACAAAATAATCCAATTATTTTAGTTGACTTAGGGAATATATATATTTTACAAGGAGAGAAAAATCTAGCTGATGAATCATTTGAAGAAGCAATAAGTCAAGCAAAAGAAAATTTGAGATTTTTACCAAGTTTGGGTGCAAAATTCTTTAAATCAAAGAACTACGAATTTGCTCTAGAAGCATATTTACTAGCTAAAAAAAAATCTAACAAAGCAAGCTATGATATTCAAATAGCAAATATCTATTCATACTTGGGTGATTTAGATAAAATGTATGAGCAGTTAATTGATTTACTACACAATCACCCCAATTATTTTCAGACATGTAAAAATAAGATGAGAATTACCATCAGTGAGGATAGTAATAATCCAAATAATAAAAAATTGAAAAAATTGCTTATAAAAAGTATTCAAAAGAACAATTCATTTGAAATTTCTAAAATACTTGTCTGGTTATTTATACAAGAAAGAAAATTTCAAGATGCATTAGATTATGAAATCAGTATTGATAAAAGATTGGATGATAATAAATTAGACATTATCACATTATCTGACGTAGCACTCTCTAATCAGGATTACACCACTGCCCAAAATGGGTTTCAATATATTTTAAATAAATCTAGTAGAAATTCATATTATTATGAATACAGTATGATTAGACTGCTCGATATTAAATATGAAATTATATTAAATAGTAAAGTTGATAAACTTAATGATCTAAAAAAATTGAAAGAAGAATATAAGATAGCTATTGAAGAGATTGGAATAAAATCTGAAACTATTTACACATTAAAAAATTATTGTGAAATTCTTGCATTTCATTTAAATGAAAAACAAGAAGCTTTACAAATACTGCAAACTACAATTGATAACCCTAACTTATCTCAGTATGACAAAGCTATGTGCAAAATGGAACTTGCAAAAATATATGTACTTGAAAATAAAATGTGGGAAGCAATTTTAATATATGCCCAAGTAGAGAAGGAATTTAATGAAGAGGTAATTGGACAAAATGCAAAATTTGAGAAAACAAAAATCAATTATTATAAAGGAGATTTTGAATGGGCACAAAATCAATTAAAAGTATTAAAATTATCTACATCGAAATTAATTGCTAATAATGCTATGAAATTATCTCTTTTGATTTCTGATAATTTAAATTTAGATACTACCAATACAGCATTATTATTGTATGCAAAAACTGAATTATTATTTAAGCAAAAACAATATAGTGACTGCTTAAAAAAAGCAGAATTATTAGAAAATAATTTTCCTAATCACAGTTTATTAGATGAGGTTATTTTTAAGAAAGCGAAAGTATATATTGAAATGCAAGATTTTAATAATGCATTAAATTGTCTAAATAAAATCTGTGAACATTACAGTAATGATATTTTATATGATGATGCTCTTTTTTATCAAGCACAAATCTACGAACAGATAATTAAAGATTATGCAAAAGCAAAACAATCCTACGAAGATATTTTATTAAAAACTCCTAATAGTATTTTTATTAATCAAGCTCGAAAACGTTATAATGTGCTTCGTGAAAATAATTTCATAGAAATTCGGTAATTATAAATTTAATCCTAGAGAAAAAATACATTATGAAAATGAAAGCAAAGAAATATCTTGGTCAACATTTTTTAGTCAATAATTTAATATCTGAGAAAATTGTTAATAGTCTTATTTTAAAAAAAAAAAATAATATTGTTGAAATTGGACCTGGATTAGGGGCATTAACACAATACTTAATAAATAAAACTGAATTTCTTAAATTAATTGAGATTGATATAGAATGTATTGAATACTTAAGGAAAAAATTTGATAAAATTGAAATTATTCATAAAGATTTTTTACAAATTAACTCTAGAGAATTGAATTTTGACAATTACTCCATTATTGGAAATTTTCCCTATAATATATCTAGTCAAATTTTATTTAAAATTCTTGACCAACGTGACAATGTTACACAGGTTGTAGGCATGTTTCAACAAGAAGTAGCCGAAAGAATCTGTAGTGGACCGAAATCTAAAAAATATGGTATACTAAGTGTCCTGATACAAGCTTATTTTAATTGTGAAAAATTATTTAATGTTCCATCAAATAATTTTGATCCTCCTCCAAAAGTTAATTCAGCTGTAATTAGATTAACTAGAAATAAAAATACACAATTAGGCTGTGACCATAATAAATTTGTTCAAATTGTTAAACTTGGCTTTTCTCAAAGAAGAAAGAAATTAAAAAATCCATTAAAAAAAATTACTAACTTGAAAAATCTAGATATAGAAATAACTTTAAATAAAAGAGCAGAAGAATTAACTGTTTCTGACTTTATTAATTTGACAAATAATATTTTCCCCAAGAGTAAATAATGAATTTTAAATTAACTAAAATACTTCTTGAAAAATTTGATTTATTAATTCTTCAAAAGAATAATGATAAATTATTGTCACTATGCAATAATCTTCTAGCACCTGATGTTGCAGAAATATTAAAATCATTAGATTTTGAAAAAACACAATACTTATTTAATATTCTTGATGATGAACTACGAGCAGATATTTTAATTGAACTAGAAGAGGATTTAAGAGAAAAATTATTATTTCAATTAAGTTCAAAAGAAATTGTCAAAGACGTAATTGATAATTTAGAATCTGATGATGCTGTAGATGTAATACAGAGATTACCTGCTCAAAAACAAAAGGAAGTACTATTAAATATTATTAATCCAAAACAGGCAAGCGACATTGCTGATTTATTAACATATGATAATCAATCAGCCGGAGCTCTTATGGCAAAAGAATTAATTAAAGTTTATGAAGAATGGAGTGTCCTAAGATGTGTTTCAGAAATGAGAAAACAGGCTCAATATGTAAATCAAGTATATACAATATATGTAGTAGATAAATCTGATAATTTAATAGGGACTGTATCACTAAAAAAACTTTTATTAACTCCCGAAAAAACATTTATCAGGGATATTTACAATAAGCAAATTATCTCGGTAAACACTTTAACAAGTGCAGAAGAAGTTGCATTAATTATGAATAAATACAACCTGATTGTCTTACCTGTAATTAATAATACCAATAAATTAATTGGCCGAATCACTATTGATGATGTTGTAGATTTTATAAAAGAAGAAGCCGAAAAAGACTATCAATTAGCTTCAGGAATAAGTGACAATGTGGAAGATCAAGATAGTATTTTTACATTAACAAAGGCTAGAATTCCGTGGCTAATAATTGGGATGCTAGGTGGTTTGCTTGGAGCACAAATTATAGGTCTTTTTAATATCGAACAAAATCCCTTATTAGCATTTTTTATTCCATTAATTGCAGCTATGGGAGGTAATGTTGGTGTACAATCATCTGCCATTATTGTACAAGCCTTAGCAGCTAAAAATCTGGGCATAGATTCTTGGGCTAAACGTTTTATTAAAGAATTAAGTATTTCACTACTTAATGGATTAATATGTTCAATATTATTATTTTTAATATCATCAGTAATTTATTCCCAACCACATATTCCATTAACTATAAGTATATCTTTACTAACTGTAATGATTTTTGCTGCACTATTTGGAACATTTGTACCACTAATACTAAATAAATATAAAATTGATCCAGCTCTAGCAACTGGTCCATTTATTACTACTATGAATGATGTAATTGGTTTATTTATTTATTTTTCAATTGCTAAATTAATTTTATGAAAGTCATTATTACAGACCAAGTGCATCCAGAATTATTGAATTTACTTGTTGAAAATGGTATCTCATATGAAATAGATCTTAAGAAAGATGAAACAGAATTATTAAAAAACATTATTGATTTTGATGGCATGATTGTTAGGAATAGAATAAAAATTGACAAATATTTCTTGTCAAATTCTAAAAATTTAAAATTTATTGCAAGATATGGTTCTGGAATGGAATCTATAGATTTAAAAACAGCTGAGCAATTTAATATTAAATGTTTTAATTCTGCACAGGGTAATGCTAATTCAGTAGCCGAACATATAACTGGTATGTTATTATCTCTTTTTCACAATATATCTAAAAGTAATAACAATTTGAAAAAATTAATTTGGGAAAGAGAACAATATAGAGGTATCGAATTGGAAAATAAAAAAATAGGAATAATTGGATATGGTAATACCGGTAAATCATTTACAGAAAAATTAAAAGGATTTAATTGCAGCATAATGGTCTATGATAAATATAAAAATGGATTTGGAAATAGCATTATTAAAGAATCCACTATGATTGATATCCTCGCCCAAGCAGATATATTAAGCCTTCACATTCCATTAAATTCCGAAACAGAATATTTCATTAATGATTCTATAATTGACAATATGAAAAATCCATTTTATTTAATTAATTCATCTAGAGGAAAGATAGTTTCAAATAATTCATTAGTTAAGGGACTAAAATCAAAAAAAATACTAGGTGCTTGCTTAGATGTGCTGGAAAATGAAAACCCAGAATTTAGTAACATTAAAACAGATGATAATCTAAATTATTTATTAAATTGTAATAATGTATTAATTACACCACATATTGCTGGGCTTTCAGCAGAGAGCAACCTTAAGTTATCAAAAATACTAATTGAAAAAATTTTAAAATTAAAATGAAAAATATAATCTACATATTTATAATTTATTTAAACTTTTCCTATACAACTAAAGCACAAGATTTAATAACAGATTTTTTAACAGGGCCTATAAATGATAGTCGATTATTAATAGAAGGCTATATGGCTCCCCTTGGAGAGTGGTTGGGAACTGGCTTAAATACAGGCTGGTATAATACCGCTAAACCTCACCAATTTCCTGGATTCGATGTGACTGGTGGAATTCATTTTATTACACCTCCTAATCAAGCAAAACAATTTGAACCTAATCTAGAAAAATTGATAGTTAATTCAGCTGACGGATTACTTCCAACATTTATTGGTCAAACTGAAAATACCGAAATTTCATATTTAAACCCATTGACTAATGAAGAGGAAGTTCTTTTTAATGCACCTGGAGGAATCAATTGGGACAATGCTATCCCAATGCCATATGTTCAGGGGAGCATCGGCTTAATAAAAAAAACTGAAATTTTATTTAGGATAGCACCCAGAGTAAAAGTACAGGATTTAAAAATGGGATATTTTGGAATTGGATTTAAACACAATATTAAACAATGGATTCCAGTCATAAAAGCTTTACCCTTCGATTTATCATACACTGGAGGATTTTCTAAATTAAATAGCAACTTATTATTTAATCCTGGTCAAGAGTTACAATTTAATATTAAAGCATTTAATTCAAATATTATTTTGAGTAAAAAAATTTTAGGATTTACACCTTATGTAGGTGTAGGTTACGAATATTCTCAATCTAAATTGTCTTTAAACGGAGAATATACAATTCTAGACTGGAATGGTTATGAAATTACAGAGGGTCAATCCTTTACAATCTCTGATCCAATAAATACTTCTTTTGGAGGAGTCAACGGCTTTAAAGCAAATTTTGGAGCAAGATTAAAATTATTTCTATTTACTTTTCATGTAGAATGGACAAAAGCTGAATATAATATATTTACAATTGGGATAGGACTTAATTCTGATATTGGATCGAAAATCATTGGAGGAACAATTGATAAAACAATTTCTAACTAATAATTGTCCCCGGCAGATCTAAATTGTTGAAATTTTTAATTAATAACGGTATTTCACTCTTCTTTAGCTGTTTAATTGTTTTAGGATGAACAACAGTATGTGGATGATTACATATAGTGTAAGCTTGATCATATGATAGATGTGTAAATAATTTTGCCTGATGATTGTGCTTAGGATCTTTATTATATAAACCATTAACATCTTTAAATAATATTATTTGTTCTGCAGCTAAGACTGAGCCAAAAATAGATGCACTATAATCAGAACCTTCTCTGCCTAAACATGTTATTTCATTAGAATTATTATCGCTATATCCGGCAATAAATCCTTGAGTTAAAATAGGTAAGTTTGCAGTATCTAATAATTTATTACAATGTGAAATTGTACTGCTTTGAGTTAAGTGCCAATTTACCTCTGCATTAACACCACTTTCCTTGGTTTTAATAACTTTAGATGCATCCAAAAAATGATGATTAAATTCTAACATTTTAAGATAAGTACTTAAAATATTTGATGAAACAATTTCACCAATTGCTAATATACTTGCCTCTGAATCAGCACTTTCACAATAAGGATTTAAATACTTAATAATGATATTATCAATCATTGTGTCATTAAAACCAATGTCTGACATAATTTTGATATAAAATTCTTCAACAGAACTGAAATTTTTTGTATCAGAGGAATAAATATCTTGTAAGATATTTGTAAGCTTACCAAATGCTGATACTACAATAACAATGTTATTTCCGTATCTTTCCACGACACTTAATAGATTTTTTATTGATTCTGCATCTTTTAAACAACCTCCACCAAATTTTAATACCTTCATTTAAATTTTAAACTTTATTTTTGCAACTAAATATATTATTCTTTTTTCACTATTATGACTCTTTCTAATTTTTTAAGCTTAAAAAAATATAATTCTAATTTAAACACGATTCTTTTGGATTTAGCAAAAGGGTCAACTCAATTATATGAAATTCTAAATGAGAAAAATACTGATGTCTACGGGGCAAGTGGTGGTAAAAATATTCAAAATGAAGAAGTTCAAAAATTAGACTTAATTGCAAATGATATTTTCATTAAAATATTTCAACAAAATACAGCTATAAGTCGAATTTTATCAGAGGAGAACAAGGATGTAATAGAGCTCAATCAAACAGGTGAATTCATTATTGCTATGGACCCACTAGATGGATCTTCAAATATTGATGTAAATATACCTGTAGGTAGTATTTTTTCCGTTTTAGAAAATAATGAAAAAGGATTTTTACAAAAAGGTAATGCACAAAAACTTGCTTGCTACATAATATATGGAACTACCAATATAATGGTATTTACCATTAATAATCATGTATTTGGATTTACATTAAATACAAAATCTAAAGAATATAATTTAACACATTCAAATGTAAAAACTCCTATAAATGGGTCAATTTTTTCTATTAATGAAGGTAATTACAATTCAATGGATAAAGAAATAATTCTATTTATAAAGTTATGTAAAGAACTTAATTCAAAAGGTAAAAGAACACATACTGGTAGATTCATAGGGTCCTTAGTTGCTGATTTTCATCGTAATATGTTGAAGGGGGGGATATTCATCTATCCTAAAACTGCCGATCGACCAAATGGACAATTAAGACTCATCTATGAATGTAATCCTATTGCATTAATTGCACAAAATGCAAACGGCAAATCAACAAATTTAACAAATCCAATATTAGATATTACACCTAAAAAATTACATGAAAGGACACCCTTTATTGTTGGATCTAAAAATATGGTAAATAAATTATTATCATTTTATAATTAGTGGAAAAATTAGATTTTTTAAAATTATTTGAAAATGATCAACAGACAAGATCATTGTCCACTCAACTAAATAGAGGGGAAACAGCTAAGAAAATTGTTGTAAACAATATACACGGTTCGCACAAATCAATTCTAGCTTATAATTTAATAAAGAACACCCGCTATAATTTTTTATTTATACTTGATAACTTAGAAGATGCATTATATTTTTTAGATGACTTGAATAATTTAAATACACCAAATTCAAACTATTTATTTCCGTCAGCTGAAAGAATAAAATCAGGAGATAAAAATGTTATTCTTGAAAGAATTGATGTATTAAATAAATTAACAAACAAAAACAGAGTAAATATAATAACGTATCCTGATGCAATTAAAGAAAGGATTATCAATAAAAGAGAATTTAGTACTAAAAAAATCTCTTTTAAAGTTAATGAGGAGATTAATCAAGAAAAAATTATTGATAAGTTAAATAAATTAAATTTTACTATTAATAATTTTGTCTCAGCACCAGGAGAATTTGCAATCCGAGGATTAATAATTGATATTTTTCCATTTTCAAGTGAAGAGCCTTACAGATTAATATTAGACAATAATATAATTGAAGAAATAAGATGTTTCAATGCAATCGATCAAACTTCAACATATAATGTAAGTTCCGTTGATATAATTGCTAATGTTGAAGAAGATTTTAAATCACTAAAAAACACAAATTTATTTTCATATTTAACTAATAATACTGTTTTATGGATTAGCAGTCATAATTTATTATTTCGTGATAAAACAGATAGAAAAAAATATATAAGTAATGATGAACTAATAACTCAACTTAACAAATATCAATGTATATACACAGGTGATTACCCAACGAATGAAAAAAAACTTTCAAAATTTTTTTATAACTCAGCCCCTCAATTTTCTTTTAATAAAAATTTTGAAATTTTAATTGATCATCTTGATGAGTATCGAAAGAAAAATTATCAAAATTTCATACTCATATCCTCTGAAAATCAAATGAAAATGGTGTCAAATATTTTTAAAAACTATTTACACTTAGTAACATTATTAAAAACTGACAATTCTTTACGAGAAGGATTTATTGATCATAATAATAAAATTTTACTATATACAGATCATCATATTTTTGAAAGACATCACCAGTACAAATCAAAGAGAGTTTATAAATTAAATAATACAATTAGTATAGATAATTTAACTAATTTAAAAAAAGGAGATTATGTTGTTCATTTTGATTACGGTATAGGTGTATATGATGGCTTAAGAATTCAAAATATTAATAATAAAAAGCAAGAATCTATACGAATTATATATAAGAATAATGACATACTATATTTAAGTATTCATGCTCTTCATAAAATCGCTAAACATAAAGACGAAGAATTTGATTTAAAATTAGATAAATTAGGATCACCAAGATGGAAGAAACTTAAAGAAAAAGTAAAAAATAAAATTAAAGTTGTTGCATTTGATTTAATTAAATTATATGCAAAAAGGAAAATATCAAAAGGATTTTCATTTTCAAAAGACACATATTTACAATCTGAATTAGAGGCTTCATTTATTTTTCAAGATACTGAAGATCAAATAAAAATAACAAAAGCTATAAAGAAAGATATGGAGAAACCAAACCCTATGGATAGATTAATTTGTGGAGATGTAGGTTTTGGAAAAACAGAGTTAGCTATAAGAGCAGCATTTAAAGCTGTCGCTGACAATAAACAAGTTGTTGTGCTTGTCCCAACTACTATTCTTGCACTACAACATCACAAAACATTTAAAAATAGATTAACTAAATTTCCATGTACAGTAAAATACTTAAATAGATTCGTGACACGAAAAGAAACTTTAACTGTATTAGAAGAATTAAAAGAAGGCTTAATAGATATCATTATTGGCACCCATAGACTACTTAGCAAAGATGTTGAAATTCCAAATCTTGGATTATTAATTATTGATGAAGAACAAAAATTCGGAGTCTCTGCAAAAGATAAATTAAAAACACTAAAAGAAAATGTAGACACATTAACTTTAACAGCTACACCTATACCAAGGACATTACAGTTTTCCTTAATGGGCTCGAGGGATCTTTCAATTATGACTACTTATCCCAAAAATAGAAACCCAATAGAAACTAGGGTAACAGTATTTAATTATGAACTGATAAAAGAAATAATAACATATGAAATAAGTAGAGGGGGGCAAGTTTTTTTTGTACATAATAGGATAGCAAATATTATTGATCTTCAAATGATGCTAGCAAAAATGTGTCCAAACTTAAATATCCAAATTGCTCATGGAAAAATGGAATCCAAAAAATTAGAAAAAACTATTTTAGATTTTATTAACGGAAGCTTTGATGTTCTAATCACTACAACCATAATTGAAAATGGCTTAGATATTCCAAATGCGAATACTATTATTATTAATAATGCACAAAATTTTGGATTATCAGATTTACATCAAATGAGAGGAAGAGTTGGTAGATCAAATAAAAAAGCATTTTGTTATTTAATGACACCTCCGTTTGATAAAATTAAAGATATTGCAGTTCAGAGATTAAATGCAATTTCTAATCTTGCTCGCTTAGGTGATGGTTTTAATATTGCTATGAAAGATCTTGAAATAAGAGGAGCGGGAGATATGTTGGGAGCGGAACAATCAGGATTTATTGAAGAAATGGGTTTTACACATTATCAAAAAATTTTAGATGAAGCTATTGTTGAATTAAAAGAAAGTTATTTTAAAAAGGAATCATTTGAAGATACAGATTCACTAAATGCATTTCTTTGTTCAATAGAAACTGACCTGGAGTTATTAATACCAAATAACTATGTCTCAGATATGTCAGAAAGAATGAAGTTATATAAAAAATTAAGTTTTATGAAAACTAAGTCAGAACTTGAATTATTTCAAAAAGAAATTAATGATAGATTTGGTACAGTTCCACAGGAAACAAATGAATTAATTAAATCAATTATGTTAAGATCTTTAGGTGAGAAAATAAATTGTGAAAAAATGATTTTAAAAAATCAAAAAATGATTTTAATATTTGACTCGAAAAATCAAGTTCGAATAATTGCTGAAAAAACATTAAATAACCTAATGTTTATTATACAAAAAGATAAGGAGAAAAGATATTCTATTAAAAATGAAAATGATAAAATAAAAATATATATAAATAATATCAAAAACATTGATGATGGAATTAAAATTATTACTGAAATTTACCACTAATTAAAAATAAAATATTAAAATTGCCTTCGTGAAAAATTTATTCTACATATTCTTGTTTATTTCTCTATCAGTATACACTCAAGAGACAATAACTATTTCAGGCGAAATAACGGATAATCAAACTGGCGAAGCATTAATTGGGGCCACAATCTATATTCCTGAATTAAAAGCTGGAACTAGCACAAATAACTATGGCTGGTTTTCAGTTACTATTCCCTCTGGGAAATACGAAGTAGCAATATCCTATATAGGATACCTAACACAAAATGTTACCATTAATAATAAGTCACTTAATATATCAATTAACTTAATTAAAAATGACAATAATATTCAAGAAGTGAAACTTACAGACGAAAGAAAGGATGTAAATATTAAGAGTGCAGATATTGGGAAAATTGAATTAGAAATTAAAAAAATAGATCAATTACCAGTACTAATGGGTGAAAAAGATATTTTAAAAACTATTCAATTATTACCAGGAATTCAATCAGGAGGAGAAGGCACTTCAGGATTTTATGTTAGAGGGGGTGGCCCTGATCAAAATTTAATTTTATTAGATGAAGCTGTTGTATATAATGCATCTCATTTATTTGGATTTTTTTCAGTATTTAATAGCGATGCAATTAATAATATTGATTTAATTAAAGGTTCTATGCCTGCTAACTATGGGGGTAGATTATCATCTGTATTGGATGTTAATATGAAAGAGGGAAATAATAAAAAATTTAGTGCTGAAGGAGGTGTGGGTCTCATATCATCTAGATTAACTATTGAAGGACCTATTAAAAAAGATACTAGCTCTTTCATTATTTCAGCAAGAAGAACTTACTTTGATATACTAACAAAACCATATGTTGATACTACAGCTTTTGCTGGGAGTGGATATTATTTTTATGATCTTACCACAAAAGCTAATTATAAAATATCTAAAAAAGATAAAATATTTCTAAGTGGATATTTTGGAAGAGATGTTTTTACTTTTAATAGTAATGATTGGGGATTTAATGTGAATATTCCCTGGGGAAATGCAACTGCTTCTCTAAGGTGGAACCATCTATTTAATAGCCAGTTATTTATGAATAGTTCTATTATTTTTACAGATTACACATTCGAATTAAATGGAACCCAAAAATTAGAAAATCTACCAGACAGTGAAAGCAAGATGTTTTCAGGAATTCGTGACTGGAACTTTAAAACAGACTTCGGTTATTTTCCCACTAAACATAAATTGAAATTTGGAGTAAATTACACCTACCACAGATTTAATCCAACTAGCTTCAGTGGCTCATATGATGATTTTGATTTAGAACAAATAATTAACCAATATGCCCATGAATATGCAATTTATATTAATGATGAGTATGAATTTTCTGATAGATTACTAATAAATAGTGGAATTAGATATTCTGGATTTATCCAAGTAGGTCCCTTCGAAAGATATATTCAAGATAATTCAGGACAAATTGGCCAAGTTTCTACTGATACAATTATAAATTATAAAAATGGTGAAATTGTTGAAAGTTACGGGGGGTTAGAACCTAGGTTATCAATTCGATATTTATTAAACTCATCTTCATCAATAAAATTAGGATTCACTCAAAATTACCAATATATTCATTTGACATCCCTTGCCAGCTCATCACTGCCGACTGATGTATGGCTTCCTAGTTCAGATATAGTAAGACCTCAATTTGGTAGACAATTTTCATTAGGTTACTATAAAAATTTTAATCAAAATCTTTACGAAACTTCTGCAGAATTATATTACAAATCTATGGAAAACCTCGTTGAATATGAGGATAATTATATTCCTGGGATTGCTGTTGGTATAGGAAATATTGATAATAATTTAACTTTTGGTAATGGTAGATCATATGGATTAGAACTTTTCTTTGCAAAAAGAAGAGGTAATTTAAATGGTTGGCTAGGCTACACATTATCGAAAACAACCCGTGAATTTGAAGAATTAAATGATGGTAATTGGTATTATTCGAAGTACGACAGAACACATGATTTATCTTTTGTAGCTAATTATCAAATTAGTAAAAGACTAAATTTTTCAACTGTCTTCATATATGCAACCGGCAATTCATTGACAGTTCCAAAATCAGTATATGTAATTAATGGGGAGTTATTAACTGAGTGGGATAATAGAAATAGTTACCGAATGTCACCATACCATCGTATGGATGTTTCAATTACATTGGATAATAAGCCTGAAAAAAAATATAATTCAAGTTGGAGTTTGTCAATTTATAATATTTATAATCGACAAAATCCATATTTTATTTACTTTGAACCTGATGGTTTACTAGGTAATGGAGAGGAAGTTGAAATTAAAGCTCAACAAGTCTCATTATTTCCTATAATTCCATCAATTTCATGGAATTTTAAATTTTAATTTATGAGCATTTATAAATACATATTCATTTGCTTTTTAGTTATAGTATCTTGTACAAAGGAAATTGAAATCACATTACCCAACAGTGGAGCGGATTTAGTAGTTAATGGTTACATTGAAAATGGTGAACCGGTGAAAATTTTATTAACACGAAGCTTACCCTATTTCGACCCTGTTAATGATGAACAAATAACTGGGTCATATATTAACGATGCAATAATTACAATTACAAATAGTTTAGGTGAAAGCGAAGTACTCTCCAACAATATTGGCCTGACTGATACATGGTATCATAATTACTCAGGTAGTGCTATCCTAGGTCAAGAAGAGATGACATATGTTGTAAACATTACTAAAGGTGATACAATTTTAACTGCACAAACTACTATTCCAAAGTTAGCCCCTGTTACAATTGATAGCTTAAGATTTCTTTACAGAGCAGATGATAGTGCATATTGCTATATGCTAGGCCACTTATTTGAACCAGATACTATTGGAAATTGTTACCGTATTTTTTCCAAAACAAAACCTATTTGGGGAAGTAGTTTTGATAATAACCAAGATGGATATGACGATTTATATATGAGTATGTTGGATCAAGATGGAAATTATAATGATGAATACACAAATGGTTGGGAGTTTAGTTTTCCAATGTACAAAGGTCGGGGGTTCTGGCAAGAATGGGGACAACAAGAAACAGATGATAATACAACTGATGATGTAGATGGGAGTAGTGGAGCTACAACAGGATTTTGGAATGTAGGTGATTCATTAATACTAAAATGGTCATCTGTAGATAGACAGTCTTGGGATTTTTGGGCATCAATTCAATACAATAATCCGGCAGGCCCTTTTGGGGCCCCTGCAGATGTTAATAGCAATGTAAATGGTGGACTAGGTGTTTTTTCTGGATCATCATCACAATATATATATTTATTAGCTGAACCTCAATAAAATCTATAATTCAAGGCTTTTCCTAATATTCTTAATACCACCAAATAAGTGTTCAGTAGGATTCTCTAATGCTTCTTTTATAGCAACTAAAAATCCAACTGATTCCTTTCCATCTATTATTCTATGATCATAAGAGAGAGCAACATACATAATAGGTCTAATCTTAATCTCATTATCAATTACAAAAGGCCTATCTACAATATTGTGCATACCTAAAATTGCTGATTGAGGGGGATTAATAATTGGTGTTGATAGCATAGAACCAAAAACACCTCCGTTTGTAATTGTAAAGGTTCCTCCCACCATATCATCTAATGAGATACTACCATTTCTTGCTTTATTTGCTAATCTTTGAATTTCAACTTCTACCTGTACGAAATTCATTAATTCTACATTTCTTAACACTGGTACCACTAAACCTTTTGGGGAACTGACAGCAATAGATATATCTACATATTCGAAACTTACTAAGTCATTTCCATCTATCATTGAATTAATTGTAGGAAACATTTTTAATGCTCTCGACACACTTTTAGAAAAGAATGACATATATCCTAATTTAGCAGAGTGTTTATTATTAAATTCTTCTTTAAATTCATTTCTTAATTTATTAACAGACGACATATCTATTTCGTTGAATGTCGTTAACATGGCGGTCTCATTTTTAACACTAACAAGACGAGCTCCAAGTTTTCTTCTTAATGTAGATAATCTAGTTCTTTTCTGTATCCGCTCAGCATTACCAATACCCATAGCAGGTTTACTTTTTAATACATCTTGCTTGGTTATTCTTCCCCCTTTACCTGTCCCAACTATATTAGACAAATTAGCTTCAAGCATTATTTTTTTTGCTGCTGGAGATGCAATAAAATCACTATTATTATTTTTATTTTCCAACATATTAGAATCTTGTTTTTTTGTAAGAGATTTCTTTTTAGGAACTTTAATTGTAGTATCAATTTGACATATCACTTCGCCCACAGGAATAGTTTCTTCTACTTTTTTAATTATTTTTATTTGTCCTGCATCCTCTGCACTAACTGTGAGTGTTGCTTTATCTGAATCAATTTCACATATTTCCTGATCTTTTTCAACTACATCGCCATCTTCCACAAGCCAGTTTGATATTTCCACTTCGGTTATTGATTCTCCTGGGCTAGGAACTTTAATGTCTAAAACCATAATCTATTTTTTAAATACTGTGTTTATAATTTGCTCTTGTCTTTCGAAATACTTTTTTGCAGATCCACTAGCTGGGGATGCACTTTCATCCCTAGATATTAATTCTATTTTTAACTTTACTAATCTAAATTGATCCATGACATGAAACCAAGCTCCCATATTTTTAGGTTCTTCCTGAACCCAAATATATTTATTTACATGTTTATATTTACTAATAATGGCTTCTAAATTTCGATTAGGAAAAGGATATAGTTGTTCTATCCTAATAATACTAATATCTTTATTTTTAATTTCAAGGCGTTTTGCATCTAACTCATAATAAATTTTACCGCTAGTAAAGACTAATGTTTTTACTTTATTTTTTTCAACTCTATCATCATCTATAACTTCTAAAAAAGATCCGTTGCATAAATCGTCCACAGTTGATATACATTTGGGGTGTCTCAATAAACTTTTTGGCGAAAACAATATTAAGGGTTTTCTAAATGCTCTTTTCATTTGCCTTCTAAGCATATGAAACAAATTAGCTGGTGTTGTACAATTTATTATCTGCATATTATTTTGAGCACATAATTGCAGAAATCTTTCCATTCTTGCACTAGAATGTTCAGCTCCCTGTCCTTCATATCCATGAGGCAAATAAACTACCAATCCATTTTGAAGATTCCACTTTTCCTCTGAAGAGGATATATACTGGTCAATAATAATTTGAGCACCGTTGCAAAAATCTCCAAATTGAGCTTCCCAAATAGTTAATCCATGAGGTTTTGCTGCTGCATAACCATATTCAAAACCTAAGACTGCATATTCAGATAAAAAAGAATTGAATATTTTCAAGTTTACTTCATTAGTTTTTAATGAATCAAAAATATTAATTTTTGTTTCACTATTTTCGCTTTTGATAATAGCATGTCGATGTGAAAAAGTTCCTCTCTCTACATCCTGACCAGAAATTCGAATAGGATTACCTTCCTTTAATAAGCTAGCATATGCTAATAATTCTGATACACCCCAATCAATATTTGTGCCTTTTTCAATCATACTTAATCTATCAGAAAATAATTTTTTTGTTTTCTTATAAAAGTTATGGTCTCCATGTAAGGTAAATATTTTTTTAGCTAAATCAAGAAGTTCTTTTTTTTCAAAAGTTGTATCCACAGGCAACAGGAAATCTTTAGGCTTAGCTTTATTTAATCCTAACCAATTTTCATCAACAATCGATTTAATTATAGTCTTCTTTTTATCTTTTGCTTTATCAAATTCAGAATTTAACAATTCTAAAAAATCATTCTCAATTTCTAAAATTTCATCTTTAATTAATATGTTATTATCAAGTAGTTTTTTTACATAAATTTCTTTTGGATTTTGATGTTTTTCAATTAATTTATACAGTTTAGGCTGTGTAAATTTTGGCTCATCTCCCTCATTGTGACCGTACTTTCTATAACATAATAAATCAATAAATACATCTTTATTAAACTTTTGTCTATATAGTAAGGCAAAATGAATAGTATGAACTACTGCCTCAACATCGTCACCATTAACATGTAAAAC
>CEQM01004005.1_pt1 | contig 19282 bp, 17 predicted proteins | sample 531111 | NCBI WGS metagenome assembly CEQM01 (sample SAMEA2621278, study PRJEB7988) | marine metagenome | biome: marine biome (ENVO:00000447); feature: deep chlorophyll maximum layer (ENVO:xxxxxxxx); material: "saline water (ENVO:00002010), including plankton (ENVO:xxxxxxxx)" | depth 120 m
TTGACCAAAACATTCCCCTGAACAATCATATGCTCCTCCAAAATCATTATAACTATTGAAGTATGAATCATTACTAAAGTCACTATCACATACCCCGCACTCATCTTCATAAGCATCACCATTACAAATTCCGCTACAATCATATTCATGGATTCCATTATCACTAATAGGGCAATTATCATCGCTATCTCCACCAGTCAATATCCACCCAGAAGCGACAAATGCATCACAAAACTCTTGTGCATCACCTCCACCAAGACCGTCACCATCATTATCGTACCAATATGAGAATATCTGTGCATCACCAAAGCACTCTCCCGTACAATCCTGCTTATAATTGAAATATTCTTCAGTATTCATTAAAGTACATGTTCCACAATCATCCCACTCAGAGATACCTCCTATGTAACCATTACAGTCTTCACCAATAAAGCTATGGACTCCATTTGTACCCATCTCCCATGTTGTTCTAACCCATTCATGCTCTACAGGATATATAGCATCATTTTCTTCATCATATGTGAAAAAATTAGTTCCTTGACCATTAAGGCCTGGTAAAACTTCATCAAATGTTAAGAAATAACCGTCATAATTATAATTTTCATCATAATTATAATCAGCTAAAATAGATAAAAATAAGCCTCCATCAGCAGGATCAATTAATTCAGAAACATCTTCCATAAGTGAACCGCCGTAAAAATAATTACCTAAAATATGAATATTTTCTGAACCAAAATTAAGTGCTGATCCAGCAATAATATCACTAGGCTCATCATCTGTACTTGCAGATAGAATATTGCCAAATCCATTTAATGTAAAACTATAGCTATGAATAGGGACGCTAGAAGTAAGATAAATTTTTACTTTTACTTGCCCTTGTCCTATATCAGGATCTCCACTACTACTAGTCAGTACATCTTGAACAGATATGGTAACTTCCTGAGCACTTAAAGATGATAGCTGAATGCTAGCAAATATAACAAATGATAAAATAAATTTAATAATAGCTTCTTCTCCCCTTCAATTAATGCTTTAATTTGCATTAAATCTACAACATTTTTTGTGAATTATATCACATCTTACTATTTGATAAAAAATAAATAATTATTTTTAATAATACAATATAACAGTATAACAAAAATTATTTATCAAATATCATATTATCATTAGCAAATGACTTGAATTCAAGTGCATTTCCACTAGGGTCTTGAATAAACATCGTAGATTGTTCTCCAGCCTTATTCTTAAATCTTGTTACAGGTTTAATTATAAAATTGACTTTTTTTGATATAATTCTTTTCTTTAAGAACTCCCATTCTAAAGGTTTTAGAATAACGCCAAAGTGTCTTATGGGTACATCCTCTCCATCAACTTCATTTATATCAGATAAACTTAAGTTTTTAGATAAATGCCCAACTATTTGATGACCAAATAGATTAAAATCAACCCATTCAGAAGATTCACGACCAATTGAGCAGCCTAACACATCAGTATACCAACTTTTTGTTTCTTCTAAATTCAAAACTGGAAATGCAAGGTGAAAAGGTCTTAAATCTTTAGTCATATAATCCTCAAAAATGTAATCAAAAATAATACTAAAATTATAATATTGAATAGTTATATTTAAACTCAATTTATAAGAGGAAATTAAATGCACCTAATAATAAGCTGCAGTTTAAATAAAAAAAGTAGAAGTAGAATAATGGCAAAATACGCCTGCACACAATATAGAAATGATGTGAAATTTATTGATTTATCAATGCTAGATATACCTTTTTGTGATGGAAATAAATGCTATGATAATCAAACAGTAAAAGATCTAAAAGAATTAGTTTTATCTGCAAAATCTATAATCATAGCAAGCCCTATTTATAATTATGATTTAAATGCAGCAGCAAAAAATTTAATGGAATTAACAGGAAGATCTTGGACAGAAAAAATTGTAGGTTTTATATGTGCGGCTGGGGGAAAAGGGTCATATATGTCTCCCCTTTCATTTATGAATAGTCTTATGATAGACTTTAGATGTATTATCATTCCTCGATTTGTGTATGCTGATGGAGATTATTTTGATCAAGATAATAATTTAAACAATCAAATAAAAGATAGAATAAAAGAATTAGTGGATTCATCTATAGACCTAAGTAAAAAACTTGACATATAAACTGTATATATCATTTTTATTTTTAGTATTATCTTGTAGCTCTCCAGTTAAAATAATAAAATTATCAGATAAATATCCAGACAGATCTGATAGAATATATCAAACCAATTTGATAATTTATTATTCTGATCAAGAAATCAAACAGGACTATACTACTATTGCAAGTATCCAATTAGATAATAATGAGATTTATGGAAATCTTAATTATGATACTAGAATGAAAGCCTATTTACTTAATCGAATAAATAGAATCGGTGCAGATGCAATTATTTACAATGAAGAGAAATCAGATTCGAACTATACATATTTTGATGCAGTATATTATGATAAAAATTATAATCGAAACCCTTTTAAGGATTAAAAATACATTTAATAAATTGATATGAATAACAAAGATACAATATTAAACTCTATATTCTTTCCACGATCAGCTTATAAGGATAAAGATGAGAAAGATCACTTAATACCTGTTGAAGAAAGTATAGATATTGGAACTCGATTTTTTCTAAATGATAAAAACTTTCCCAATATTCTATTCTTCCATGGAAATGCTGAGCTATCTCAAGAATATGATGATATAGCTGAATATTACAAATCTTGTAAATGTAATTTTATTGTTGCTGATTACAGAGGATATGGTCTTTCTTCAGGATCACCAAATAAAAGCAACCTACATTCAGATGCAAATAAAATATTTAATTATGTTCAAAAATTTCTTAAAGATAATAACTATAATGAAAAGATAATAATAATGGGTAGATCCCTAGGTAGCGCATCAGCATGTGAAATTATATCTAATAATGAAGATAGTATTGATGGGTGCATTATTGAAAGCGGATTTGGAACAGAGCTACCCTTAATGAATATATTTGGAATTCAAGCTTCCGATATAGGCTATAAACCAGAAGATGGTTTTGAAAATCTCAGAAAACTTATTTCATACTCAAAACCTATATTAATCATTCATGCTGATAGAGATGATATAATTCCTATTGATGAAGCAAAAGAGATGTATAATAAAGTAGGGTCAAATAAAAAAGACTTATGGATAATTGAAGGAGCTAATCATAACAATATATTAATGCATACACAAATCAATTATTTCCAAAGAATTAAATCCTTTATTGATACTATTTGAAATATTTATTTGTTAAATAACATTAATTTGTAAATTCTAATCTTCAAGGGAGATTATAATGAAAAAAGAAAAAGTTAATTTAATAGACTTCAGCAAAGATTTTTTTGTTGATATATCAAATGAAATTATGGATGGATTCAAAGAAATTACTCTTAATCTATTTGGTGATTTTGCAGGAAAAAAGAAATAACTATTAAACTTCTAATATACATATTACTACTACTTATTGGTTGCTCTGAAGATACTCCAACTCAGCAAGAAAATATCTATGGCTGCACTGATAATAATGCATGTAATTTCAATTCTAATGCTAATATATTTGATAACTCTTGCTTCTATGCTATAGATTGGGAAGATAACTGTGGGGTATGTGACTTAGTTCCATCAAACGATTGTACTCAAGATGAGTGCGGTGTTTGGGGTGGAGATAATTCAGCCTGTAATACTACAACCTCCATACAGCTTGTGGATGTTTATGGTAATGAAATAGGGTTTGAAGGTGACCAAGGATATCATACTAACTGTTCGACATTAGAAGATTGTAGTATTAGAACTAACACTCCTGGTTATACCCCTCCTGCTTGTAGTAGCATTAATCAAGCATTTCCAAATCCATTCAACACTATTACGAATATAAATTTCACGCTTGCTCAAAGTTTAGAAATGACTTTGAAAATATTTGACATGGATATGAATGAAATAAAAATTATAGATGAAGGATATAAAAATCCTGGAGTTTATTTAATCTCTTGGGATGGTACTCATCAAGATGGAAGTATAGTAGAAGATGGATATTATCGTATTATTTTAAATGATTTAGATGAAGATAGTGAATGCTACTACAATATTAAGAAAGATTCAAATTCTACATACTACAACTATGGATGTACTGATGAACTAGCATGTAATTATGATCCAGAAGCAATTATAGGTGATAATTCTTGCGAATGGGCTCAAGAAAATTTTGATTGCTATGGGAATTTCAATGGTATCACAGAAACAGATGAATCAGGAAATTATAATATAGATGAATCTGACCCTTTTGATTGGTGTGAATTTGAGTTTAATAGCTCAGATACAGGCTTTGGACTAAATCCCGCATATCCAAACCCCCTAGCATCACAAGAATGGGGGCCTTTTGGGCAATCCTATCAATTATGCTACCAGTTTTCGACTCCATATGATCCGACTTGGAGTAATTTAAATAATCTTAATATTGATATTATTAATAATGAAGGCCAATCGATTTATAACTACAATGATAATTATGCTAATGGCCAAACTGCTATATGTGCCTATATACCTGTTGCAGATATTGAAATAATTGAAAACTCTACTATATATAGAATGGTTATGACATCAGGTGACTTTGAATGTCATGGAGATATTCAGTTTAACCAATAGATAGTTATTACTTTATTCTAAAATAATATTTATTAATGAAATAATATCCAAGATATTGATAATTCCATCAGAGTTTATATCTGCAGCCGGATTTGAGTCTGCAGCACCTAAAACTATATTAACAGATATAACTACATCTAAAATATCAATAGACTCATCACCATTAACATCTCCTAAAACATACTGAGAATCAAAAAATTCTGGATTATATTTCATTGCTCTTGCAATGATACTGGTATTACCAGGCCAGCTATAGTCATATACAATTTGACCCGATGAGGTTACTTCAATAATTCTAGCATCCTCTGCTTCTGTTATAAATGTATTTCCATTTGGCATTCTAAAAGCACCGCTCTGCATATTAGAAGAAATATTAGTATTATAAATCCAAGACCATGAATCTGGTCCATATGGATTATTCCCAATCAGATCATAGCTTCCATCATCTTGAATTGGAGTCTCTATCTCAAGGACTGCTGCATTATTACCTGAGTGATAATTATTAAAAAGTATAAGGTTCCCTGCGCCTGGATATCCTTCTGGAATCCAATTCACACCATGCTGCGCATTAAGAATATCATCTGCATTATTCCCTCTATCATAATTACCTGGGCCACCCCATCTATAGAGAAAATCACCACCTTTACCATAATTACCTCCGGTATGGCTCGCAGCTTCTTCTGTAGTCGTGCTATGATCAATAATAAAAATTTCACCCATATGTCTTGATGAAAAAACCAACTGATCAAGATCTGCATTATAGTCTAATGCGTTAACATGTATCCAATCAGCATTAACTTGACCACCCGGTCCACCATTACTTCCAACTGTGCCACAATTAACATCAAATAGTTCTGGATGCTCAGATATAACTCCATAATTATCTAATGATGGATCTACATCTTGAATAAGATGGTCTGTAATATGCCATTCCCATACAACTGCATCAAAATCATCTATAGACTCAGTCCTCCCATCAAGAGTTGGCTGGATTTCATAAAAAGCAGTTCCCCACATTTGATTTAAATTATTATTAACGCTAGTCCTACCAAGGGCTTGCCATTCATTAGCATAGAGACGTTCCCATGCAACGACTATAAAATTCCCGTTTGGTAATACGGCTATATCATGATGATGTTGATTAAGAGTACTTGAAATATTATATCTATAAAGGATATCACCATCCCAATTTAATATATCTACCCTACCTCCTACTCCACCAGACTCCATAGTTGGATTAGTTGAACGACATGGATAATAAAGTAATGCATTTTCAACACCACCTTCTGGACTAGGAAAAAAATAAGGCATACTTGCTGCACCTGTACTATGCGACCAAGTTTTCACTGTATTACCATTCCAATCTTTATAATAAGTTGTATTACTACTTCCTCCACCACCTGGAGTATAAAGCATATGGCCTTGATAAAGCTCTGCAGTTAAAAATGAAAAACAAAATAAAATTAAAATTGATTTATAAAAATTCATTAAAATTTCCCTTAATTATGTATATAAATTGTCTACTCTAAAATTATTAATAGAATTTAATATTACTCTCATGGTTTTTTGTAAATATTTGTTACATAATATTTTAATTTTAGATTAACAATATATTACTAACTTAGTTATTTCATAATTGGAGATAAATTGAAGGTTGGAATCTTAAAAAGAATTTGCAAAGCATACCATACAGTAGGAACGACATTTGGAATATGGATTGCTACAATTTTTGTTGGTTTATATCTACTAACAGTAAGATTACTTAATTTTATTTTTATGAAAATTGATTGGTTGTTTTTCCCAATCAAACTTAGAAAAAAAATATCTAATCCTATTCTTATAGTAGGTAACCCTCGTTCAGGAACTACTTTCATTCATCGATACCTTGCTAATAATGGAATTGGAACAGGATCTAGATTATACCAAATGGTTTTTCCATCTATAGTACTCCAAAAAATTATCAAACCGATACTACCTTTACTTGAAAAAGTTAGTCCTGCAAAATTTCATTCAGATGATGTGCATAAAACCAATCTCAATGCCATTGAAACTGATGACCCTTCACTACTATTTAGATTTTTTGATGGATTCTTTTTATATGCTTTCATTTTATCATGGGCAAAAGAAGATTTACTAGATTGGTTCCAGCCTAAAATTAGAGATAACTCAAAAAGAGATTTTAATTGGTTTGATATAATGTGGAGAAGAACTCTAATAAGCTCAAAATCTGAGCGAATGATTGGAAAGCTATTTTCAATTAGTGTTAATATACCTTCATTCCTCAAAAAATTTCCTGATGCAAAGTTACTTTACATGATTAGAGATCCATTAAATGTAATTCCATCTGGCCTAAGCCTAGTAACAGGAGTCTTAGATGGTGTATTTGGATTCTGGAGTCTTCCAGAAGAAAAAAGGAATCACTACATTCAACGATTATATAAAGCTCTAGTAGAGTTACAAATACGTTTTCATGATGATTGGGTTAATGGAAGAATAGATAAAAGTAAAGTTGCAATTGTACAATATGATCGCATGATGAATGATTTTGATGGATTAATGAATGAGATACTTCCTTTCATTAATTATAAACCATCTCAAGAGCTAATAAATGAGATTAAAATAACATCAGAAAAACAAAGTGCATATAAAAGTAAGCATAAATATGATCTATCTAAATTTGGTTTAACTGAAGAACAGATTAAAAAAGATTGTGCTGTTATTTATGAAACATTTTTAACCAACAATATTCATATAGGTCAAGAATGAAAAAGTATCTAATTATCATTGTTATATACTCCACATTATTTGCTATTAAACATCCAAATCATGAAAGCTTAGATGACTGGAATGTATTACAAGAAAATGATAATAAAATATGGATAGGATGGATAGATACCATCAATATAGATTGGGTAAGAACTATATCTACAATACCGTATAGCATTGATAAAGTATCTAAAATGATTGAAGATTTAGAAAATTACTATCAAATATTTGATCGAGTGAAATCATCAAAGATAATAGAAGATGATATTATTCATATTAGAATTGATATGCCATTTCCAATATCAGATAGAGAATATATTGTTGAATATGATACACAAAAAAATAATGATTACCTGTCTTATAAATTTCAAGCTGTTAAAGACATAGATATCCCGCTAAATAGTGATTGCATAAGATTAGAAAATGCTGCTGGAGAGTGGTATCTTAAGGAGGTTGATGGCGCATCAACAAAAGTTATATATACGTGGAATGGTGAGCTTGGAGGAGATTTCCCTGATTGGGCTCTTTCTCGGGCTTGGACAAAACAAGGTACAGAGATGATTGAATGGCTATCAGAATCTCTAGAAGAATTATATAAGGAATAAAATAATATGCTAAGATTATTACTAGTGATTACTCTTACAACATTTTTAATATCAGATGATGGAGAAAATCAATCTCTATTTACCGGAAATGCTAATTTCTACTATATATCAACACTTGATGATGGTGAAATAATTAGAATGCCATATAGAATGTTAAATACTACCTTCGCAAATCAAAATAATAATTTTGAATTTGTTGGAAAACTGGCATTAGAGTATCAACCTCAAAATAACTATTCCTATAGAATGGACAACCCTCAAGATTTCAACTTTGACCTAAGAGAGCTTTACATGGCTTGGTTTTTAGATTTTGGAGAAATTAGAATAGGAAAACAAATTCAATCATGGGGATTTGTTGATGAAAATAGTCCACTTGATAATTCATGTGCATACGATTATAATTTTTTATTTGAAACTGGTGCTGATAGAAAAATTGCAACAACTGCGTTATCGGCAGATTTATATTATAAAAATTTAACATTTGGTTTTACTGCAAGTCCTTTTCATTCGATAAATCGATTGCCGGTAAGTAATTCAGAATTTCCAATTGATTTACCAGTTATTCCTAATGATTATCAATTTTTGGAAAGTGATAAATCTGGTGAATATGGGGCATATATTCAATTATCTACAGATATGATAGACTTGGGAATTAGCTACTTTAATGGTTATGATAGAATATATAATTTTGCTGGAGTAAACATACCAAAACATTTAGTTGGACAAGGAGTATATGCACTTACTGATAATATTACAGGTGAAGATATATTAGTTCAAGATACAGTTTTTACATATAGGAAAACAGAAGTATTGGGATTGGGTGGAGCAGCCATCATTAAAGATTTAACACTACGTGCTGATGCAGGATATTTTATATCTAATTATACAGAAGATAATATTGAAAGACCTTACTATAATCCAGACCCTTTAATACCAAATAGTTTTACAACTCTAGATGATGAACCTTATGAATCTATCCCATCATTAGAAACAGCTGAATATTATCAAGTAACTATTCAAGCTGAATATAATCTTCCATTTAATATGAATTTATTATTTCAATATTTTAAGCATGATACATTAAGTTATAAATCTAAAGCGCCCTTAAAGGATGGAGAATGTATAGATATTGATAGTCCAGATGTATCTATATGTGGATTTGACCCATATGATTTTTTCTATCCAGGGATGGGCTCTCCTCTTGCATTGATGGTAAATAAAGCAATTTTGGGTGGTTTAAGTAAATCATTCTTAAATGATAGGTTGACGCTACAACTTAGAAATTTAATGGACTTAGAGTATAAAGGTTATTTTTTAGAACTTAATACAGATTATAAGCTTACTGATAGGGTTACATCTACTTTTGCAATAAACTACATCAATGGAGATGAAACGCATCCTAATTCAATTAAAAACAAAGGTGAAGATTACGAAAAAGCTCTTGATTACCCTTTAAATCAAATGGAAGATTTTTCTCATATTAGAATGCAAATAAAGTATTCTTTTTAGTTTAATATAAGATTAACCATCGTAACTACATCAAGAACATCAATATTTCCATCACCTTGCATATCTGCAGCACATTGTTCCGATTCACTTGCATCAATATTTCCAAGGACAATATTTACAGTAGTTACTACATCAAGGACATCTATTGAACCATCTGCATTAACATCACCGGTACCACAACTATCTTCACAGTCTTGAGGTAAGCTTATTGTAAATGAATAATAGTTTGCTTCTAACCCAATTTCAAAATTTTCTGAACTAGATACACATTCAGGAATACTTTCACAAAGCTCATTTCCACCAGATGCAAAATAGGGCATAAATCCATTATCAAGTCCACTCCAATCTAAATTTAGATCACAAATTGACTCAGGTAATGAAGATAAATTATTTCCAAAAATATATAGATATTCTAAAGAACTCATATTAGATATACTAGATGGTAAAGTTTCAAGATTATTATACCCAAGATCTAAGTACCATACATTAGTCAAATTTCCAATGCTACTTGGAATGCTTTCAATAAAATTATTAGATGTAATTAAAGCAGTTAAATTAGATAAATCTCCTACCCCCTCAGGTAGTGCGGATAGGGCATTTTTATCAACTTGAAGAGTTGTTAAAGAGCTAAGATTAGAAATTGATTCAGGGAGAGTTTCTAACTCTACATTTCCACCTTGGAAATAATTACCTACTTGAATACGTAATAATCTACCATTCAACCAATTTTGACTTCCCAAGTATAGTGGGTCTAAACTAAAAATACCATTAGATTCACATATATCTGCTAAAACTTGAAGATCCCCATTATGAAAGCAATCAGACTGATCAAAAACTATACAAGTATTTGGTACAGATTCTATAAGAGTAAAACCCTCATCGCACGTGGCTTCAAATTCTAAAGCCCCCTCATCAATCCAATCAGCAATTAACTGGATTTCTGATTCATCTAATTGATTATTACCTGGAGGCATATCACCTGGTTCAGAATTTTCTCTAATAATTCTATCGAATAAAATACTTGAAGCATGATCTCCTGGAATAACAGTATCACTAGACATTAAATTATCATAACTTGATAAATTAAGTCCACCAGATGAGTTCGTAGTATGACATCCTCCACAATTATTATTAAAAATAGGTTGGATTTCAGTTGTGTAGTCAACTGAGAATACTAGATTAAATAAAAATATATTTATAAATGTTTTAAGCATTTAGCCTCCCTCTAAAAACAATTCTGACCTAAGATAATACCTAATCAACTAATAAAAATATAAAATAATTGTAAAGAAATATTACTATTTAATATAGAGCGCTTCTTTCACCATAATAAATTCACCAGATTGAAACTTAATAAAATATTTACCACTAGATATATTTTTAGGATTCCATATAATTGAATGTGTTCCAGGACTAAACACCCCAGAGTATATTTGATCAATAAATTTTCCATTAATATCATAAATATTAATTTCTGCATTGGTAACTATTTTATCAATTTGAATATTAATAGTTGTTGATGGATTAAATGGATTGGGATAAATATCTAAAAGTCCAAAGCTGTTAATACCTATATCTTCATTAGATAAGTCATCCTTCTCAACGACTGTATAATTATATGTTTTAACAACATTATGATTATTAATAGAAGAAACAATTAACTCAACATCATTATAACTATCAGGACCTGAGCCAACTCCAGAAAAACCAACTAATTGATAATCTCCAGCTTGAACTTCTACAACCCCTCCTTGTTCTTCATACCATATATCTGAACTACTTGTAGATGAAAAGGAATATTCAAAATGTTCAGTCATAGTTCCATTATTATATATATGGAACCAAACTCTAACCGAATCAGATAAAGAGGTTTCTATAAATCCTCCACAACATTCACCATCTGCATAATTATAATTCAATGCAACAGCACTTACTTCTACAGGGTATAAACTACTAGCTCTATATGCTCGATGAATAAGACCAACATTTAAATTATACTTAGCCTCCCAAATTAAATCTTGATTAGATGATACCTCAAGAGTTGTTCCACCGTCTGCAACTGTAGAAATAAGATAATTACCATTATCAAGTTTTTGAACACCTCCTGATGCCAATCCAAAAAGTGATGGAGAAAGAGAGTACTCCCAAACAATCTCAGCATTACATCCACCACCATCTATTTCATTAGGATTAATTTCAAGTGCTCTAGTTATAGGGCTACTAAGACTATCATCAAAATCATTACTTAAGTTTCCATTATCTAAAATAACAAAATTACCATTATCTAATGGAGATATGGTATGTTGCCAGCTAAAATTGATATCCATTCCACAGTCTATATCTCCTGATGGCATTTCTTGACCTATATTCCATATAACCTCACCATTTTGAGGATTATTATAATTAGAATCATCAAAATATATTTTTGTAACTCTAGATAGGTGCCTACATGATATATATAAAGCATTTTCTTCTTCACTATAGGTTACCGCATTAATATGAGTCCAATCATATTGAAATAATTGAATTGCATTATCCCATGTTCCACCATAAATAGCATCACCATAGTAATACACTCCATCATGATCTTCTATACTATAATGATCAAAAGCATTCCATTCCCATAAAACCTGTTTTGTTTCTTTATCCCATATAACAAGTTTATCTCCTACCCATGGGAAATTATTTCCATCACATAGGTTAGGACCTAAAAAAGCTAAACATTGCTGATACCATGGTCCAGTAGAAGGAACGGGGTGATTTTCTTCAGTTTCAATAATACTTAAATAGTTTCCATCTGGAAGCCTAATAATATCATGATGAGAAAAATCGTCATTAGGCTCTTCCCATATATAGTTGATATCAAGATCAAACTCAACGGCAGGGTATGAATGTTCAAGTTGTGGCTCGTAATGGCATCCATACAATTCTCCCATTAGATTTGTATTATACATAATGAGACTAGTTCCATTTGAATTCCATATTTCATCACCTTGCTTATTAAATGCCGCACTAAAATTTCCATCTAATGATCCTAAAAACGTAATTCCATCTTGATATTCATTAGAATCATAAATAGTGATATCTGCAGAGGTTATAGAATCTGTAGTATTAAATGAGAATGAGTCTATCCAAGTTCCAACACTTCCATCGTTATACGTTGGACGTACTCTCCAATAATATGTATCTGACCAGTTAATATTCTCTGATTCAACATATATCAAAGACGATGTAAAAGCTGATGATAAAATAGAGGAAAAATTAGAATTAGTAGAAATCTGAATCTCATATTCTATAGGGTCATTTTCATTTCCCCAAGCATTAACTTCTTGATCCCATTCAAATAAAACATGAGTATAATTTAAAGATGAGCCATCTACTGGTCTTACCATATCAGCAAATAAATTCAAATTTAAAATTATTAAAGTCATTAAAATTATTTTTTTCATTTTACATCCTTATCTATTGGAATTCGTCTTAAATTTTTTTCATGAAAATCGCTATCTTTTAATCCAGAGTTTAATATCATCTCTGCAAATTTTAAATAAGTCTTATGATTTTTTTTTATATCAACTACTGTGATTTTTTCAACTAAATCAAAGCCATCTATATTTATATACTTAAACTCCTTAGTCTTAAATAAAGATCCTGATTTATTATATGACTCTTCTTTATTAATAAGTAGATTATCTTTATTTATCCAACTTATATGCTTACTATAACTTGATTTTATATTTTCTTTTGGAATACTTGTCATAACATATTGATTAGACTCTTCTATAAATTCAACTGTATAAGAGTAATCATCAAGCTCTCTACTATATAAATCTTCAAATGATAAATCTGAGCCCATGAAATTATCTGATTTCCTACTTGAAGATATTTTTCTGATTTTTTTGAAGGCAGGTAACCACATTTTCATGATATCTCTACCTTTCTTATTTTCAATCTTATATAAAGATATTCCCCTACTATCTGGTGGATACAAAAACCACATAATCTGTTTTTTCCCATTATCTTTAGTCTGTGAACGTATAATGGATTCCATCTTATTATTATCTTTATCTTCAAGAGTCATAATGAGTTTTGATTTAATATCTAAAGGGGCCTCTCTACTAGTCATTCTTTCTGCTATTTCATAACCAGTCTGTGAAAATAAAATAGAAAACAAATAAAATATAAAGCTATAGTACTTCATAGGCATCCTTAACCTTTGGACCATAACAAATAAAGTCAGGATTTTTTAATATTTCTTTATTATATATTAGCTCTTTTCCGGTTTCCCTATCAATGAGCTCACCACCAGCAAATTTCAAAACTGCATGTCCTGCCCCAGAATCCCATTCCATTGTTGGACCTAAACGTGGATAGATATGAGCTGAACTATCTGCTACTAAACAAATTTTTAATGAACTACCCATATTAACCATCTCATAATCATCGAATCTACTTAAATATAATTCTAGCTTAGGGCTTGGGTGTGATCGACTTGAGACTATCCTTATAGGTGAGTCTATATTATTTTCAACAGATATTCTTATAGGAGGAAAATTTTCTGACATCTTATAAGACCCTAAACCTTCAGCTCCATACCAATATGTTTCTTTTGTTGGAGCATACACAATTCCAGCAATAGGTAATCCATCTTTTATAAGTGCAATATTCACTGTGAATTCACCGTTTCGCTTTACAAACTCCTTAGTTCCATCTAGTGGGTCTACTAACCAAAATAAATCCCAATCACCTCTATCTTCATAATTAATTTTTTTACCTTCTTCTGATAAAATAGGAATTTCTGGATATAAAGATTCTAACATTGAAGTGATAACAGCATTAGCTCTTCTATCTGCATCTGTAAGTGGAGATAAGTCTTCTTTTAAAGTTATTTCAAAAGAAGCTTTATAAACATCAAGAATTTCATTACCTGCTTTTCTTGATATATCTATAAGGTCTTCAAGCACTTTATCTAGGGCTAGAGCTAGCAAATAAAACCTTCTTTCTCAAGATAAAGCATTACCTTCTGTATAGCCTCTTCCTCAGTTATATCTGTAGTATCAATACTTAATGATGGATTTTTAGGCTCTTCATAAGGATCGTCAATTCCTGTAAATCCTTTTATTTTACCTTGTCTAGCCATCGCATAAAGTCCTTTTGTATCCCTTCTTTCACATGTTGAAAGTGGCGTTGAAACATGAACTTCAACATAATTTCCATATTCTGATATAAGATCTTCATTCTGTTTTCGACTTTCATTGTAAGGCGCAATTGGAGCGCAAATTGCTATACCACCATTCTTAGTGATTTCACTTGCTACAAATCCAATACGAGTAATATTTAAATTTCTATGGTCTTTTGAAAAACCAAGTTCACTAGAAAGATGAGTTCTAACTATATCTCCATCAAGAAGAGTTACATTTCTCTTTCCATGTTCTTTTAACTTTACAAGAAGGCCATTTGCAATCGTAGATTTTCCAGATCCTGATAAACCTGTAAAAAATATCGTTAAGCCTTGGTTATCCTTAGAGGGATATGTCTTTTTAAGTTCTTTAACAATTTCAGGGTAAGTAAACCAATCTGGAATATCTAAGTCATTCTCAAGACGATGCCGCAATTCTGTTCCTGATATATTTAGTGTTTTGAGTCCATCAGGGACATTATCAATAGGCATATACTCAGCTTTTTCTTCTACATAAACCATCATTTTAAACTCAACCATATCAATGCCTATTTCATCACTAAAAGATTTTAATAGTTCTTGAGCTTCATATGGACCATAATAATCTTTCCCAGAAGCATCCTTACCTGGGCCAGCATGATCTCTACCTATAACAATATGAGTACAACCATAGTTTTTTCTTATCAAACCATGCCAAAGAGCCTCTCTAGGTCCAGCCATTCTCATTGATAGTGGAAGTAAGCTTAACATAGTTGTCCCCTCTGGGTAATATTTTAATATTTTTTGATAACAACGAACTCGAGTAAAATGATCAATATCTCCAGGCTTAGTTTGCCCAACAACCGGATGAATAAGAAGATTTGCCTGTACCTCTGTCGCAGCTCTATAAGCTATTTCTTTGTGAGCTCTATGCATTGGATTCCTTGTTTGGAAAGCAACAATTTTTTCCCAACCTAGCTTGTCAAATTGTTCTTTTAATTCACTAGGAGTATGACGCAGAAGATTATAATCATAATGCTTAGGACTTTGAACAGCTGTAATCTCTCCACCGATATAAACACTTTTAGTAGAATTAATTAAATTATTTACTCCAGGATGATAAGTGTCTGTTGTCTTGTAAATGGCTTCTGCTTCTATCTTTTTATTAGGTGTCCATACATCGCTAACCGTTAATATACCAACTAAGAAACCCTCTTTTTCTCTTAATGCAATCTCAGTTCCATTTTCAATTGAATTTGCATCAATAAATTCTTCATCTACATCAAGCATAATAGGAATTGGCCATATCTCGCCATTACTTAATTTCATATTATTAAGAACTGACTCATAATCAGATTTTCCTAAAAAACCATTTAAAGGAGAGAATGCACCATTTAGTATTAATTCAATATCACATATTTGCCGATCATTTAGTACAATACTAACTAAAGAGGCTGATTTTTCTTTATATTCTTTTACTTTTAATTCGTTTATCACTTATTTTCCTTTATCTAAAATTAATTTTTTTTCTTAAAATTTCAATTGTTGTTCCCATAAGTAAAAATGTCCCAAATGATGTAGTTAGCATTGCAAACACCATTAAGCCACCCATATAATTCAATGGAATAAGATCTGAAAAAAGCAATGCAGAAAAACCCATATTTGAGACCACATCAAGTAAGATAGGATAGCCTACATCATCCATTGTTAATTTACTTAATTTAGAATTCTCTACACCCAATCTTAATTTCCATCTAAAACTGGATATGTAATGTACAGCAAAATCAACCCCTACCCCAATGATTATTGAGGTTAAAAGTGCTGTTAGATGGCTTAGCTTGATTCCAAAAATACCCATTAATCCGAAGTTGAGTATTACAGCAGAACAAAGCGGAATAATTGACATTAATGCCCACCAAGGCTGTTTAAAAAATATAAGAGATATAATAAATATTGCAATTATTGAAACTAAAATACTAATTACTGAAGAGTTGATAACTAATGATATGAAATCTTTAAGAAGAATCATTAGCCCACTTGTTTCAATATTTAAATCATCTTCAATCTCCGTATCAATAAAGTTATTAATGTCATCAGATATTGTTACAATTTCATCTGTTGAAATTGAAGATAAATATGAGTGAATCATTCCTTTTTTATATGTTGTAGTATTAACAACCATATCTAATTGATCTCCTGGAGCCATAAATAATAAATTACTTACTTGATTTAAGCTATCTGGAATAGAATAATATTCTTCATCATTATATAAAGTCTCATGCATTTGCTTTATAATATCAGATAGAGATAATGTCATACCAACTTCAGGATGAGTTTCAATATATTCTTGAATCTTTGAAATCTCACGAAGCGTTTCAGGGTTCTTCATATCTGCGTTAACTCGCATTAATAGGCTCATCGTACCTGAAAAATTATCATCCACAAATTCAGTACTTTCTCTAATAGAGTTTCCATCTTTGAAAAATTTAATTATATTAACTTCTACTTTTAAAAATCCTATACCTATGATTCCAACTAAAACAAGAGAAACACCCATAATTAATATCTTTTTAGGATTAGTAAAAATCAAATCTCCAATCCTTTTAATTGATTTTTCTAAAAATCCTTGCTTTAATATAGAAATTGAATTTAAATCCCAATTAAATAGCATTATCATTGATGGAAGTAAAGTATTAGATAAAAACCAAGCCCAAAATATTCCAAAGCTAATACAGATTCCATAACCAAACATCTGAGGAATTGGAGCAAAAATCATTGCAAGGAATGCTATAATAGTAGTTATAGAAGTAAGGAAAATAGGCATTTTTAATGCATCCATAGAATTTTCAATAGCTTTCTTCTTGTTTTTTGTAATTCTTAATTCCTTAAAGAAGTGAGTTATAATATGTACCCCATCAGAATTTGCAATAGTTAATAAAACAATAGGCATTGATGTATTTATTATAGTGAAATTAAATATTTCTTTACCGGTCAAATAAAACATCCATCCCATAAATCCATTCATACAAACAATAGATAAAATGATTAAACATAATATCATAGAAACGGCTTTAAAATTTCTAATATTAATATATAAAAGAAATATCATAATTAAGATTCCAGAAAGCATTAGCTTCGAAACATCACTTCTAATGAGGTTAGGTACTTCACCTGTTATATATGGATTTCCTGCATAGTGAACATTATACTTGCTTAAGTACCTATCTGTAATAGGTAAAATTTCATTCATTAAATCAGAGTTATTTCGATAGCTTCCATCTTCATTGACTATTAAAGATCTTACTGCAATTGCTGTATATACTTCATCATTACTTACTAGTCTATTTTTTACATCTGGATTATTATTAAGATATTTTTTAGCATTTATGATTTGATTTATATCTAATGCCTTATCTGGAAAAAGTTTATCAACTAAAAGCCATGTCTCATCTTCAGGGTCAGATTCAATCTTATCAATTGTAGATAAAGAAATCACTTTATCTACAATTGGTATTTCGCTAAGCTCTTCAGTAAGTTCTTTAATTATATTTATAGTTTCTATATTATATATATCACGGTCATCTTGACCAAAGGCTATAAAGAGAAATTCACTATCTCCAAACTCACGTGTCATGTCTTCCCATAATAATCTAGATTCTAAATCTTTGGGAAACATTTTGAAAAAGTCATCATCAATGATAAACCATCGAACTCCGAACGCTATCAATATAGTTAAAAGAATTGATATAATAGCTATCTGAATAGGAGAATTGATTGATTTATTAATAATTTTATTCATTACACATAAACTAAATAGATGCTAAATATAATAATAATAACAAGTTGTAAGGAAATATTACAAAAAATGCCCTTTTCAGGGCACTTTTTTGAAGGAGGACAATTAGGAGATAGAGGCATCTCCTATTATATTTAATATTATTAATATATAAAAAGTTCCAAAATTATTTTTTATTTTGAGAATTTTTAGGAGCTTTATAAATAAACCAGTCATCATTAGTAATGTCATGCATATAATCTGACTTATCAATAAGAATTTGGGCAGTTGTTTTTCTAACGGCAGCAATCTCAACTCGCACTCCTTCAGCTCTTAAGTGTGTAACCAGTTCAACATAGTCTGAATCACCCGACATAATTATAATAGTATCTACTTTAGACGCTAATTGAGTAGCTTTAATAGAAAGAGGAATATCTGCTGATTTGTGACAAGGAATAACTGAACCATAAAAATTCTCATGGAGTCTATCTGCAAATTTTGATGATATAGATTTTCCCTCTCTAAAATATATCATTCTATTCAATCCCCTACCATTTAGTAGCTTTGGAATTAAAGTATCAAAATTAATCATAGCATTTTTACTATTTGACATATCATGAATACTTCTTTCAATATTATTTCCATCACATAATATAGCTACAGATTGATTAATTAAGATTTGACTCATCAAGGACCTCCTATTAAAAGGAATGTTAAACTTATTTGCTGTATTTACTAATAAACTGTTCTGATTTTTTAACTAAAT
>CEQM01032478.1_pt1 | contig 19111 bp, 14 predicted proteins | sample 531111 | NCBI WGS metagenome assembly CEQM01 (sample SAMEA2621278, study PRJEB7988) | marine metagenome | biome: marine biome (ENVO:00000447); feature: deep chlorophyll maximum layer (ENVO:xxxxxxxx); material: "saline water (ENVO:00002010), including plankton (ENVO:xxxxxxxx)" | depth 120 m
TCTCAATTCGAGCCTTTTTCAACCCCCACAGCGAGTTTAACCCAGTCATCGAGTTGAAGTGATTCAGGGCGTAACTCCATTAATTCGTGGTCTAGTAACGAGGAGATTGAATCCTTCCATCGTTGAGCATGCCAACCTTTGAGGCGAGATATTCTTCGAGGCGCACGCTTCAACGTACTCCTGATTTTCTTTCTCCTTTCTGCAAAGGCATGGTGAATCATCATACGAATCAGCCGTTTATCCGTTGGCCATATTGTGCGATGAGGATGAAGTGAAACGACTTGGGAGTGCACAGCCGGCTGGGGGCTGAAACTGTGCGGAGCTACAACATGGTGCTCCTCAACATCCCAATCCAGTGCCACAGTCATTCCGAGTGAACCAACATCACTTGGGTGTGCCATCGTCAAACGTTGAGCAAATTCTTGTTGAACCATTAAGATGACAGATTGTAAGGATGTTTCGTTCAAGGCGTTGAATTTTGTAATCTTCTCAATCAAAGGCGATGAAATCTGATAAGGTATGTTCGACACAATTTTGGTGACCGATTTAGGCCATTCTTGAACCAGAGCATCACCATGTAAGAGACTGAGTTCTCCATCGTTTTGTTGTGCTGAAAAGACGTTATCAAGATGAAGAACAGGTCCATCATCAAGTTCGATTGCAGTGACCTTTGCACCTGTTTCTAAGAGTACTTGAGTCAATGTTCCTGGACCTGGACCGATTTCAAGAACGTGGTCATTGGATGAGACCTCTGCTAATTCAACCATAACGTTGAGAAGCTGATCATCGACAAGAAAGTGCTGACCTAAGTCCGTATTTGGTGGCTGATACGCACGCAGGGAATCGATCAAATCTCTTGCTGATTTCATGCATTCACCGGAAATAGATGATCGATCAATCGCGGTTGGAGTGTTCTATCCTCAATCTCAGAGAAGAATCTGCGTGCTAGTAATTCTGCAGCATCAATGCCACACTTTTCGTTTAATTCAGCCATTGAAGCGAATCCTGATGAGCCGCGTAATTCGACCATTTGCTGTGCCTTTTTGTTTCCAATACCATCGAGAAGTTCGAAAGCATGCTGCTTGAGGGATAGGTTTCCTGCTTTATTGAAGAAGGATTGGACGAAGTGCAATCCAAACTCTTCCACAAACAATTGGATGATGAGAGGGAAATCTAACTTTGCTGAGTTGTTCATTCGATCGAGTTTAGCTCCACCAAGAATGGTTCCCTTTGGAGCGCCTTCTCCACTTCCGATGTAAATTCTTGAACTCGGAAGGAGGGCTTCTGAAGATTCAATACCAATCCGGCATGGAATAAGAGTCTCTTCGGTAAATCCAGTAATGACACCTTCTGAAGCATCATAATCAACGACGCGAGCCCATTGAGCATCATACAATGGTGAAGCGTCTTTACGGCGTTGCTGTGGACGTTGTTGATGAGGGCCTCTACGATTGCCACGTTGTTGAGGGCGTTGTTGCCTTCGCTGTCCACTCGATTGCTCAGGCTTTTTCTGAGGCTTGGGAATTTCCTTGCGTCCAGTTGCAGGAGGAGGCATACTGGTGTCAACATGAGGTGTTGACTTGTTGAATTTGCGAGGGGTATAGTCGCGGCCTGGGCGGCTCATGCGTGTTCACTTCCTTAGGATTTCATTCAACACCGATGTGTTGACGCACGAGGTCAAGAACTGTGTTGACATCTCCGTCGTCTATGGAAGCACGGCGGCTTGCCATAACGGCTTTGATCTCAAGTTCTGTCATCGGCATGAGTTCGGCAAGTTTAGCAGCCAACTCTGGATATTTCTCGAAAGCAGGTACTTCAGCAATTGCAGCTTTGAGTTCTTCAAAAACAGCAGAATCGGTTGCGTACCCATTTCGATTTTCACTTGCAGCCCATTCAGCGTGGAAAAGGGCAGCACGTTGTTCGTAGGTCAAATCTCTACGTCGTTCTTGAGCACCCTTGAGCAAGTCACGAACGGTGGCAAAATCAACAATCTTTTCTTCTTCGGTCATAAAAATCACTCACTCCAATGGGCGGAGGTGTTCTGGACGGGCGATGACAGTTTTCTGCATGTTTCCATCTTTGACTGCAACGACCCAAGCAACACCTTGTCGGCGTGTGATGAATCCAGTTCTTCCATTGAATCGGCGATGAGGCATACCCATTTGTTGTCCACCGTCAAGAACGATAGCAACACGGTCGCCTTCTTCGTAGTTGTGCATAACACGACTAATGTATGTGCGTGAACGGTCCTTTCGTCGTCGACGTAGAACGCTTCTTGTACCTACTCTTTGTCCCTTGGATCGCTTCATTTTAGTGGCCCCCAGTATTCGAAATCAGCATTACGCCTGTTCGAAGCAACTTTGCGACCGACCCACTGCATATAAGCACCGCGATGAATCAATACGCTTCAATCTGCGTGAATATCTCCTACATCGAGCCATTCAACAGTGCATTTTGCTTTGATGAGGGAAGCCATGGAAGGTTGGGTTCGTCCATCATCACCATGGACGGTTTCTTTGACGTACGTTCCAGATTCACAACGGAGTGTAAATTCAACTGCAATGTTCCCATCATCAAGGGTTTCAACACTTGGATTGTTGGTCTCAATGACCCTTCTTCGGCGAACCAGATCAGCTCTTCTGTGTGCAACACGTTCAGGAGTTCTTTGGGCGAGATTAACACCTTCTAACTTGTCAATGATTTCCAAAATTGTCGCCTCATCAGGAAGTGGAAGCATTTCAACGGGCCCTGGATTTGTTTCAAGAAGTTGCTCAATGAGAACTGCTTTTGTACCTTTAGAAGGGCATGAACGTTCTATGCATAGAGCAACAAGATCGTCTTTCTTTAGTTTCTTTAATTCAGATTCTTCAAGAATTTCAACTTCAATCTTCTGAAGAGGTTTCTTTGGATTGTCCTTCTTATCTCCTCTTCGTCGTTGTTTTCTTCGTCCACGTCCTCCGCGTTGTTGGACGTCTTCTTTCGTCATGTCAAGAGGTGCTACAAGCACATCATACTCGGGCTGTGAAATCGGTTCAACAAGGAATCGAATGGTGTATGATTTTTCAGCAGGAGTATCCTTTACGCGTACAACTTCACTTCGATTGGATGCGCGGAAGTGTGAAACTTCGATTGCTCCGTCAGCTTCTTGATTAACAAGATTCATGGCTTCTTCGTAATCGATCGACCATCGCTTTGGTTCTTTGATTTCAAAGACGAAAGGACGGCCACTTCCCAAGCAACGAACATCGATATCTTCTCGTCCCATGCCATGGAAGGCATGTTCCTTTCCATCAAAGAATTTCATCAATGGTTCACCGATGAGATCTTGCACACTCGAAGGGTATTGTTGCCCAGTATAATCACAACTCTGGCAACCTCTTCCTTTGCAAGCCCGACAAGGCCATCTTGTCTGTGGAATTCCACGAGCAAGTTTTCGATAGCGACCATAGATGTAGGCGCTTCGAATATCGAGCGTAACCGTGAGTGTCAATACATCGATGAGCGCCAATACGTCTGGTTTGTCATTGACGATATTGATTGAATCAAGGTTTGATTTTACAATCTTTGATACTGCTGAAACAAGAGATGGCTTAAACGGATCAGAGCCTCCTGCTCCGTATCTTTTGCGAATCAATTCCTCTTGCTCGATTTGATCTTTAGGAATACGAGCACCAATTTGCAGTTTATTGATATCATAGGGCCCAAGAGCATCCTGAATTAATTCGGCAAGAAGAGGAGCCTCTTCGAATAGGTTCTCACAAAATGGGCAGAGAGGTATTTCTTGACGGATGTTCATCAAGCGCTCGTTCCCTTCACTTATTGTTGAACGAATGAGTTGACCAGATTCTTCATCAGTCTGTTGGAAGGATCTTTTCCCTCCTAATCGGCCGAGACATGAATCACATGTCCCCATTCGAAGCAGATGCTTCAACCCAGCAGGAGATGGAGCCCGAGATATTTCTTCAGTGTGAGAATCGAGCTGTTCAGGTTCATCGGACTGGATGTCTTCCTCAGGTTGTTCTTCAACCTCATCCCAAAGTGAATAATCGGTTGAACCAAAGCCAGAATTGGCATACTGCATCCAATCTTCATCATCATCTGGTGTTGTTTCATCAACCATTTTCTCACCTACCGCCGGTGGGACAACCCATTCGACCGCATCCTTGCGTGAGCCCTTCCCTTCAAGAACGCACCGCTTCTATTCTTCTTCGCTTTGGCCAATTTTCGTCGTCTGATGAAGTAATCCAAGTGCAGCGGTTGTTAGAACAAGGCTTGCGATCAAAGAGAGGAAGATCATCGCAGCCGAGAAGATGCCAAAGTTGCTAAACAAGCCCATAGGAGAGAGCGCGATAACAGAGAATCCTGCGATATCAGATGCAGCACTTCCGATCAAAGCCAATCCACAAGCTCCACCCACTGCATGGAGTGCTTGCTCGTGGCTTTCGCCCTTTTCTCGACTTTCCCTATACCGTTCCGTGACGTGTATACAATAATCAATTCCGACACCAAGCGAGATTGTTGCAATCGTGACTGTCACAATGTTCAGACTTGCCCCAGTTACCTGCATCAATCCATACAACCACACGACGACAAGTAGGATTGGCCCAAGAGTCACTAAGGCTTGTTTGATTGAACGGAATCCAATTGCAAGAGAAATAAACACGAACACTGAGCCGAGAACAAGCGAAGATTGCATTTCGTTTTGCATTTCAGTAGATGCTACAAATCGGGTGACAGGACGTCCTGTTGTCATAACCCAAGTCAGAGGTTGCTCTTCGGTTGGGGCAGTGCCTGGAGTGTCTTGTGTTCCTGTTGAGAGGTTGGTAAAGACTTCGAGATCTCTCCACAATTCATCCATTGCAGGGCCCATGCTTGGAAAATCTTCAGGACCAGTAATTCCGAATCGAATCAGCATGTGGTTGTATTGAGCAGGTTCTCCATTAACATCGAGCCAAGGTTGGACAGGATTCAATTCCACTTCTGGCATGATGTAGAGGCTAACGATGCTCGATGGAATTGAAGGGATAGGGCCAATTCCAGGGACGCCTTCTAGAGTGAGGAATCCGTACATGAAGGCGAGACAATCTCGATCGCTGGTGTCTAAGAATCCAATTTGACTGGTTGTGCAATTCATGCCGTTTCCTTCAACTTCAGGATCCCACCCACGTGCCTTGAACGGTTCAGGATCTAGAATCAATGAACCTTGGGCGGCAAACAGCAGTTCATCGATGGCAAGCAAATCGATGTTCCCATCAGGTGTACGCGTAATTTTTTCAGGAACACCTTCTTCAACAGTGTTCATTTCAGTTCTGAACAAATCAATACCTTCGTAGACTCTTGGGTCAAGAACATCGCCTTCAATCAACAACATCGCAGGCTCTCCCTCATCAGAAAAACGTTCATTGACGATGTTGACACCTTGAGCGAAGTCTGACGACTCATCAAGGAAATCTTCGACTGCAAAGTCCCCTTCTAAGTTTGACATTGCAATGCTTGCGGGGATTGTAATCAAGAGAGCAATCGTGGCTAAGACGAAGGAATTTCGGAATCGTCCACTTTGAATTGTCACCCAACGAAGCCATCGTTCAGGAACAAGATGAGTGATGTGTTTCTCCTCAAGCTTCTTTTGTTTCTTCTTCTCCAGCCACTCATCGACACTTAATCGAAGGATTGGGACCCAAAGCCCAGTGAGGAGGAAGGCAGCAAGAATTCCCATTGCAGCTTCAACTCCAAACGATCTTAGTGCAGCAATATCTGAGAATAGATTTGCTGAAAATGCAGCCATGGTCGTGATTGATGTAAGGAGAATCGCCCTTCCAACACGGTTGAGTGTTATTGTCCCGGATTCGGTTGGAGACTTTCCGTTTCGGCGCTCTTCTTTGTAGCGATGTAATGCGTGTAAAGAGTCATCAATACCTAACGCAAGAACAAGAATTGGTAACAGGTTTGAAAATTGAGAACGAGCGATGATTGAGATGCCAAAGAGATTGGTAAACGATGAGAAATGGCCGATAAGGCCCTGCATCCACAACAATGCGCCCCCCAATGCAACGACAACAATGGCGACGTCACTAAGCCGTCTTAGGCTCACATAGAGGAGTCCCAAAATAATCAATCCCATGAGAATAATGAGTCCTGTTGAGGCTTGCAATTCTCGGTTAACTTCCACATTCACTCCTTGTCCTACAAGGAGCGTAAGGGATGTTCGATCATGTGATCTTAATGTCCCTTCCAAGTCCATGTAACTCCATTCGACTGAACAGCCAGCCCCTTCTTCATCAACAAGTTCAGTGCATGTTTCTTTATCGTATTGAGGTGGATGTAGGACAAGTTCACTATTGGCTATTCGATACCCTCCAATGACAATTCCATCGTCAGTTGATCGGATTGATTTCTCTTGTTTTGCATCCTTCCATACAACTTCCCAACCTTGCTCTTCTAAGGATGCGCGGTCGAGTTGAACCAGAAGCCACGAAGCTGAACCACTCCACCTTCCAGGCCCATTGGTCTCATTTTGCCAGTTCCCTTCACTGTCGAGCGTCCCGCCAATCGGACCTTCTTGAATCGATGTAAAGTCAGAAACAAAACCTCGATCGAGAGAAATCCAGCGAAGGAAATCATTGTTACTTCCTTCAGCCATTCGCGCAGCAGCCATGTCAATGTGGCCTTGTGTGATGTTTTCATCATCAAAACTTAAGCAATCCAGGGGAAAACAATCCGTCCAGTTTGTTGGAGGAGGTGTCTGAACACCAAGCGGCGAGAGTCCTGGTTGAGTCAGAATCGAAGTGTTGTTCATGAATCCTCGAAAGATGTCAGCAAGGGACATAACACCACCTGTCTGGTGGCCAGTTACTTCATTGACAAGCGGTTTGAGAGAACCGCCAAGTGGATGTTCAAGAACGAGTTTTGCTTTTGCATCAATCTCTTTGAGAATTGTAAGATTAAGGATTCCTCCATCAGGTTCTGTGACTCCTTTCCACGCTTTTCCAGGTTCAAGAATGTCTTCTATTGAAGGAACCGATGCGTAGTCTGGAGTTCCTCCATCAACGGTCGCTACTGGCTCCCATTCTTCCAAAGGCTCAACTTCGTTTGGATCTCGAACTGCAACCACAAACCCAAGAATAATTTCACTCGTTGGGAATTCATCATCAATGGTTGTCTGAGCCGAGAGTTCTGGAGATTCCATCTCATAGGATTCCATATCGATTGGCTGCAAGGCAGTAAGCGCTCCTGGAATCATGAGCAATGTGAGAATAAAAACGGCAACATGGACCCGTTTTTTATGGGCAACGATTTTCGCTGCAACTCGAGAGAACTTGCTGCCCATGGTTTAGCCTAACCTTATCCTTCATCAATGGATGTATTCCAAATAAGAAACAAAACCGTCGATTATTCTTTCCAATTGCCATGGAAATTTTCTGCGTTGTCAACCCGTATGAACAAGTCAAGAGATGACCATGCAAGGCTGTTGAACCCAGAAGCCATTCCATCTGGACCGCCTGCTTTTGCCGTCATGAATTCAAACGTATCCGAAGGCGAATGCCATTCTTGCCAGAATGAAATATCTCCACCAGGACTGAAGAAATTGAATGTTGGATAACCCGCGGAAAAGAAGGAACAATGATCCGAAGAACATGATTCAGCCTTCTGCCACATAATTGGATTTCCTTCTGTCGGTTGATATGCTAGATTCTCATCAATTGTTTGAGTGACCCAGTCGTGCATTCGATCCATGTTCCCGTCACTTGCACCTGCAATGCTTATGCTCCAATCGTATTTGGTTGGTTCAAAGATGTCTCCTGTAAGTGGGTCGATAAGAGGTTCAGTGAGTGGAATAATTGGGTAATTGAGAGATACCATGTCGAAATTCATGTAGGTTCGAACTGACACATTCTCTGGGAGGTTGGCAACATAAGCGAGTGATCCCAACAATCCTTCTTCTTCGCATGCCCACAATGCGGCAACAACGGTGTGGTCAAATTCCATTTGAGCAAGTGCTTGTCCGACCTCGAGCGAGACAGTTGAACCCGAAGTGTCATCGTTTGCTCCTTCGTTTGTTCCTCCGCCAGGAGGCGTGAACATGTAGGCAATGTCGAAGTGTCCACCAATGACAATGTACTCATCAGGATTGACGCGTCCCCAATTGTAGCCAACAATGTTCAATTGATCAGGATCATCAGGATATTGTGTGATTTCGACATGGTCAAAGCCCATGTCCCACATCATTTCTTCTGCTTTTTCAGCAGCAGCCTGATATCCTGCACCACCTTCATGAAGAGATGCACTTGCACACCATCGATTGTTGTAATCTGTTGTCAGCATGTCAATCGTTTCGTATGCGCGACGACCATCGACCAGCATGTATTCTTCACTGTCTGAGAGCGGTAGAGTTGCATTCCAGACTTCCTCGCCAGAAGTGATCGTTAGAACAATATCGCTGCGTTCAGAGTCAAGAACAAGGAACGTGAGACTCGTTTGAGATGCATCGAAGGTCATTTCGACATCGTCTCGCAGCACGTCATACTCGTCCATGTAGTAGAAGCCAGGGCTACGAATCATTGTCCAGTCAGCATCCGAGGTGACTTCGATACTGAAGTACTGTCCTCTGAGGACAGATTCAGGAGCTTCAACACCGAATTCGGAGACTTGAACTGGCTCAACATCTTCTCCATAACAACCTGAGAAAGCAGTGCAGAGAAGCAAACAAAGCATGAGAGATGCTTTGAGTTTCTGAATGCCTTTGGCCATAATTCATCCTCACATTCGTCTTTATTCAATCTGTTCATACACTAACTGACGGAATTCAATCGCAATTTAATTCGATTCTCAAAGCATTTACTAAGACTTGATATTCTTCGATGGTGTTGTACAACTGAGCTGAAATTCGTAGGTATCTTCCAGCAGGAGAAGGCCATGACCAGACCGGAACTTGGATGTTGTATTTACTCGAAAGAATCTCATGCAATGGATCAGGCTCATGCATGATTTCGTGTGGAAGTGGTTCTCCTGGAAGTTGAAGTGTTGAGATACAGGCAATCATTGAGTCAGGACAAGGCGCTTCGATTCCTAACGTTTCACAGATTAAATTTCGACCTTCGATAGCAAGATCATGATTGTGTTGCATGATGGCTGACCATCCCCCCTCGACCATCTCTTCCATCCCTTGAATGACGCTGGGAATTGTACACCAGCCCGAGATATCTTGTGTTCCAGTCCAATCAAATTCGTGTCGGAAACGAGTCGTTGTGCCAAGAGGGAATGTATGCCCATGGCTAATCGTCAACGGCTGAATTTTGTGTTGTTTATCTGAACGGACATGAAGAAAAGCCGTTCCTTTGGGTGCGCACAACCATTTGTGACAATTACTGGTGACGTATGACGCTCCAAGTTCATCGAGATGAAGAGGAACCATTCCAATCCCATGAGCAGCATCGAGAAGAACTTCGATTCCTCTTGCTTCAAACAATGATGTTAATTCTTCAAACGGCATACGTAATCCAGTTGGACTCGTTACTGTGTCAATCATGACCAGTTTGGTTTTTTCAGTCGCTGCATCCATCATCAAATCAACGACGATTTCAGGCCCATCAATAGGGAAAGGAATAGACACTGTTACTACGGTTGCGCCCCAGCGCCTTGCAACGAAATCGATGGCATTTCGGCATGCTTGATATGCATGATCAGGAACTAAAATCTCATCACCCTTTGAGAAGATGAGTGATCGAAGGATGGTATTCACACCTGTCGTTGCGTTTGGAACAAGAGCCAAATCTTCCGAAGAGCACGAAAGGAAATCTGCAAGAGCGTCTCGTGATTGTTTCAGTAACAAGGGCATTTCATCTTCAAAGAACCGAACCGGTTCGGATTCCATTTGATCTTGCCATTTACGTTGCTCTTTCATCACAAATTCTGGACACGCACCAAACGACCCATGATTCAAAAAAATCCGAGAAGGTTCGAGATTCCAATGCTTAGCAAGTGGCGAGGGCATGGTATGGACTGAACGATTCAGTTCTCAATATTGACGGTAAAGCATGGTGCGGGGGGCAGGATTCGAACCTGCGAACCAATAAGGAATGGGACCTAAACCCACCGCCGTTGACCAAGCTGGGCGACCCCCGCGCAAATTGATGGCGGTCAATCATGGATTTGAAACCGCCGATTAAACAAATACGACAAGATTTTGTTTGCTCAGGCAGAAGGAAGTCGCGGCCTCCACCATCGTAGAGTTAGTGAATTCGCAACAACGCTCAATGAAGAGAGAGACATTGCAGCAGCCGCAAATGCAGGAGGTAAGAGCCAACCGGTCCATGGTAGCAGCAGACCCATGGCAAGAGGGATTCCTATCAAATTGTAGACAAAAGCCCATCCTAGATTGCTTCGAATTTTTCGCATTGTAACTTGACCGAGTTCCAGAGCTGAAACAGCATCGAGTAGATCATTTCGAATCAATACAATATCTGCTGAGTCAAGAGCAATATCGCTTCCAGCACCCATGGCAATACCAACATCTGCAGTGGCTAAAGCAGCAGCATCGTTGATTCCATCACCGACCATTGCGACACACGCACCATCTTGTTGCAATTTTGAAATATAGTCTGCTTTTTCATCTGGGCGTACATTGGATACAACGGTTGTAATTCCACATTCCTTGGCGATTTGTTGTGCAGTTTCATCACGGTCACCTGTAAGCATAATGACTTCAAGGTTGGATTGTTGAGCGAATTTAATTGCTGAAACAGTTGATTCCCGGAGTCGGTCTGTCGTTTCAATCCATCCAAGTAATTGCGTTCCTTTGGATACGAAAGCCAGCGTAGATCCTTTTTCAGCAGCAGTTTTGATTGCATCTTGATGGCTGCTTAGATCAACACGAACATGGTTCATGAGCGGCTCATTACCAATTGCAACCACTTCATCATCAAGTCGTCCAATAAGGCCCATTCCACCCATGCTTTCGATATCGCTAATTTCGGGTCTCTCCTTCGTTACATTTGACCAAGAAGCAAGAATCGCTTCAGCCATTGGGTGCGTTGAGGCGTGTTCAAGTGAGGCGGCTATGCCAAGAATCTCGCGTACTTCTCCATCAATAAGTTCAATGTGAGATACTTTCGGTTTACCAGTCGTTAAGGTCCCAGTCTTGTCAACGACGAGGGTTGTTGTTGCATGCGATCGTTCCAGCGCTTCAATGCCTTTGATGAGCAGACCATATCGAGCACCAATTCCAGTCCCTACCATGAGTGCGGTTGGTGTTGCTAATCCCAAAGCACAAGGACAAGCAATGACCAATGTCGATACGAGTGCAAGTATCGCCACTTCTCCTCCGCTTCTATCCCCTTCTCCGGATGACATCATCCAAAATACGGCTGAAGCAAGGGCGCAAAAGAGTACGAAGGGTACGAAAACTGATGAGATTTTATCGACTAATCTCTGTACAGGAGCTTTGCCCATTTGGGCTTCATCAACCATTGAGATAACCCTTGAGAGAAGAGTTGAATGGAAGGGTTGAGTTGTTTGAAGAGTTAATGGTGAATCAAGAACAATCGTTCCTCCAATGACTTCATCCCCTTCCTTACGTCGTACAGGATATGTTTCACCCGTCATCATTGATGTGTCGATTAATGCAGAACCTTCGAGGACAATTCCATCCAATGGGATTGTTTGTCCGACTTGAACTAAGATATGTGTTCCCGAGAGAATGTCTTCTACAGGTTGGCGCTCAGTTGCACCATCATCATCTACAACGAGAGCAGTTTTGGGCTGAAGATTCATCAGTGAATAGACCGAATCTGTCGCTTGTAATTTCGCTCTACTCTCGAGAAAATTCCCAACTAAAATGAATGCGATAATTAGTGCTGCTCCATCATAGAAGACGTGCTCAGTAGTAGAGAAGATGGTTGGAAGGAACGTAAACATTGACTCGAAGGTAACCAATACGGACCAAATCATGGCCGTCGTGGTACCTAAGTGAACTAATACGTCCATATTTGCACGTCCAGATAGGATAGCTTTCCAAGCACCTTTGTGGAACTGCATTCCAGAGAAAACATAGACAGGCGTTGCAAGCAGGAAGGCCAAGAGGAATCGAGTATCGATTGAACCGGTTTCTCCTAAATCTGAAACAAACATACTCACGATGAGTGTCGGAATTGACAAGAGAAGTGCAAAACCTGCAAGTTGACCCTGTTTACGTGCGGATTGAACTGCTTCTGAGCGAATGGTTTCTGGTGTTGAGATCTTTTCAGCGCTGAATCCCTTTTTCTCAACTGCATTCACGACTTCGTCAATACTGATCTTGTCTGTACTCCAAGTAATGCTTGCTTTCTCCAAGGCCAGATTTACACGAACAGATTCGACACCAGGCACCTTGGAGACGACAGATTCTACTGATGCAACGCAAGAAGAACAGGTCATACCCCTGACTCGAAGTGTTGTTTCAGCCATTGTGGTGCCTCTATGTTTTGGTCATTCGTCGCTCATAATTAGCATTGATGCTAGACCGGCGATAGGTCAAGACGTCCAGACCAAAGATCGAGTCCTCGGATTCGACAGGGGAAGAGTTGTCCAAGTTCAAGCAGAGCATGTTCGCCTTGCCCATCCCGACCTTCTTCCAAGAGTTGGAGTCCATGATCATCAATGAACAAATTCTTCTTCTTAGACAATTGTTTGAGATGCATTCGGCCATGCATGGAACCATCATCTTTGAGATCGAGGAATATCCAAGGTGTTCTCAAACCAACGACTCGAGCATTCCACTGCTGATGGTCTGAAAGACGTAGATGCCAATTTAGTGCAACAGCCACAAGTTCCCATTCAAGCACTTGTGCCATTCTTCCCTGAGATGAACAGTGCTCGCTTAATGAAGACAATTCTTCTTCGCTGTAGACCCATTCTTTATTGTGTAAATGTGCTTTGAGTTGACGGTGTACAATCAAATCAGGATATCTGCGTATTGGACTTGTGAAATGAGCATATGCGTCAAGATTGAGGCCGAAATGACCCACATTAACGACATCATAACGAGCGCGATTCATCAGTTGGAAGAGTCCCTGATCGACGACTCGTCGCATGGAAGCGCTGAGTGAAACGGCTTTCTCTTGCGCTTGCCGTAAACCATCGAGCATCTCATCTCTTGCATCTTGATCTGAAACTTCTTTGAGATAATCGGGCACGTCAGTATTCTCTTCGCCAGAGGATTCCAACCCACTCAAGTCGATACTATTTCCTGCCCAAGAACCGAGTAGACTTGCTAATTCATCTGTATCATTTTGACCCTTTGATTTTGTTCGTGGTTCTGGTAATGTAATGCCAATATCCAGGGCTTTGAGTTGCTCGTTGAGGTCCCGCACATCGATTGAATCTGGTGATGGATGGCAACGCCATGGGAGTAATGCACCTTTTGAACCGAGCATTTCACCAACAATATTGTTGGTCTTAACCATGAATGTTTCAATCATCTTTGTTGCCTTATTTGGCCATTTAACATCGATTCGAACCGATCCATCTTCTTGAATACGCGGGCGTTGTTCTCCTTGTTGAACATTCAATCGAAGCTCATCCTTTTGCCAGTGCTCAGCAAGGGTGAACAGTTCATCCCATCTCGAATCCTCAAGGGTGTCTTCATACGCAAGATTTTCTTTGACATCAATGACTGCTTCATGCGCTTTTGACTCGACAATGGCCATGTTTTCATCGAGTTTCATCTCGATAACCATTGCTAATCGAGGAACATTTGCTCGAAGTGAGCACAAGTCATCTGCGAGCCTAAACGGGAGCATTGGAAGAACGCCATGAGGCAAATACACCGAAGTTGCTCTTGCTTGCGCAGTTGCATCGAGACGAGAATCGGGAGTGACGTAATGGGCAACATCGGCTATAGCAACCCATAGCGTTGAGCCATTTCCGCTCTTTTCAAAACAAATCGCATCATCAAAATCCTTTGCATCTGGAGGGTCAATTGTTACAAATTTAAGGTGGCGAAGATCTGTTCGGCCTTTGCTAATCTCAGCCTCAGCATTGACATCGGGTAACGTCTTTGCCCACGATTCAAGGGATGAATCATAGAAGGATGGGAACGGATTGAGGTTGTTTTTTCTTCGCCATGCAAGCCTTTGTTGGAGCAGTTCAAGCAATGTCCAGTGTTTACTTTCGACCAACATCCACGCCATTGCAGGTTCGAATTCAGGAAATCTCAATCCAGACTTACGGGCAGCAAGACGTTTAATTTCGAGTTCGAGATTGAACGATTTCCATTTCATCCCCGTATGTTCGTGAATTGAACATCCTTCAGGTAAAGAAGTCCCAGTAAGCATTGCTTCCCACGTTTCTATGAGGAGAGAAAAGGTCTGTCGATCTGCCTCAGTCCAGTGTTCTTCCTCTCCTTCAAGTCGAGCGAGTTGAGATGACCAATGCGAGACTGCTTCATTGATTTCGACGATATCTTCACGTGATCTGGGTCGAACTGAATTGTTTCCCTGCCATGTGAAGTGTGTGGAATTACTCCGACTTGAGGTGATTATTTTCGCAACATCATCCATCAATCGTTTTCGATAGGATTTGTCATCTTCTCGCGAAGGAGGGCGATTTTCGTGCTGGAGGATGAAATCGACCATCTCATCGAGCGACCAATCCTTCTCCCAGAGTTCATCTTCTCGTAGTAAGGAAGTAAAACGTCTCCAAAATCGTTCGTCGTCGGGGCCACGAGAACTGTTCTTTTTGTTGTGTTTTGGCATAAAATTACAGCCCCACATCTTTGAGCTGTCCGAGGATTTTGATTTGTTCTGCGGTCAATTCTTCATGTTCATCGAGAATAAATTCAAGATCTAAATCTCCTTGGAGATAGCCTGCTTTTGTCATTCGTCTTCTGTCACCAGGCTGGCTGTTTCCAGCCACACTTAGAAGCCCGCTTTTCCCGGATGGTAAATTCACTTTGACCTTACCGCCAAGCATCATCGTTGAGTAAGGAATCGATACTTGTTGAATGAGAATTCCGTTTTCCCAGCGTCTTCCTTCTCCAGCATCGATTCGGAACGTGACATGAAGATCGCCCGCAGTTCCTTGTGGATGCTCGTTTCCTTGTCCCTTCAGGCGTTTGGAGGTACCGTGTTTGACACCAGGTTCAATCCGGATCTTGAAATTCTGAGTGGTCTTCGATGCCACGTTACCATTTCCCACCTTGATGCGTTGTGCTTGGAATGTGATTTCACCACCCTTGATCGCTTGGTCCATTTCCACATCCACCGAAACATGAATGTCGCTGCCTTTGGGCCTTGCTTGAGGCCGTCGTTGACGTTGTTGGAACGGATTTTGCTGTTGTCCACCGAACATTTGTCCGATCATATCTTCGAAGCCGCCCCCCATACCTCCTCCGAAAGGAGAACGACCACCGCCTCCCCCAAACATGTTTTCCATACGCTTTTTCTGCTCGTATTCTTGACGCTTTGAAGCATCTCCAATCATCTCGTACGCGGCTTGGACTTCTTTGAATTTGGCTTCAGCAGCGGCATCATTTGGATTCCGATCGGGATGGTGTTTACGAGCAAGTTTTCGAAAAGCTCGTTTAATCTCAGCATCCGAGGCGTTGCGAGAAACACCAAGAGTAGCATAAGGGTCAGGCGAAGCCATACAAGGCTACGCATCCGTTCACCCCTCATCAACTCTTGCCGAATATTGCTTCGTTTTGGAAACCAGTTCGCGTGGAAGCGGTTATAATAGGGGGTTGGGTCGGTAGGAAAGCACGAGGTTGTACCATGTCGGATAAAAAAGATGATTCACGCACATTCGAGGATGCTGTTCAGGACCGTCAAGACTGGATAGAAGCCCAGTTCCGCAAGATTTCCCGTGGCTCTTGGGCCCGAATTATTCGAATGGCGCGAAAGCCGACGCCGCAAGAATTCAAGCAAACCAGCATCATCTGTGGTATTGGTTTGTTCGTTCTTGGAGCAATCGGATTTATCTTACTCGTTCTTATGGACAATTTCCTTCCTTGGTTGATTCACGATGTATTCGGAATCTGAGGATGAGTTGGTGATTATTGATGACTGAAGCGTTTATTGTTTTTGTACGATTTGAAGAAAAGTTGTTGCTGCTTAACCGAAGCAAGGATGACAATGATTTCCCAGGTCTCTGGGATGGTGTATGGGGCGCAGGAGATACTCCAGAAGAAGTTCTTGCACGTGTAACCGAAGCAACAGGACTTGCTCCTGAAACACTTGAATACATTGGAACCGGACCAGAACGTGGTGTCGACATGGGTCGTAATCTAGTCGATGTTATGCCGATCCTTGTTGCAACAAGTTCCGAGGAAGTAGCACCAACAGGGCGTTATGTTTCTCACGAATGGATCGACCCTGGTAAGTTGCTCGAATACAACTGTGTCTTTTCCAACATGGATGAAATGGAGGGCTCTGAGAAGTTGTTCCGTGAAATGTATGGATCTGTCGGCTCTTTCCTCTACATCGTCAAAACAGCGATTGGTTCTGAACAACGTGTTGCAGATGAAATGTATGCACGTCTCCACGGAAGTGGTTCGCTAACTTCGCTCCAAGGAGAAATCTTTTCTGTTCTCCATCCAAACAATATGCGTGGATATCTCTTCGTCGAATCAAGTGCACTTCACCACGTTGAGAAGTTGATTGGCCGCTCTGGTGGCCGAGATCCAAGTGCTCGAAGAGGAATCACTCAAACACCTCTAAAGAACGCCAAGACCGTTCTTCCTGGAGAAGCTCCACTATTGGACATCTTGCCATACTTGGAGCCAAAGGCCGTTACTTCGGGAATCGAAGTCGGATGCATCGTCGAAATTGTTTCAGGCGCATTCAAGGGCGAAAAGGCTCGTGTAACAAGCGTTTCAGAAACCAAGGAAGAAGTCAGTATGGAACTTTACGAACAACCGATTCCAATGACTCTCAACATGCGTGGAGACCACGTACGTGTTATCGATCGAATCGTTTGATCTTCATTTGATATCTTTAACGAGACTCACCAGGTGAAGACATGACGCCTGATGAACATCACAAAAAAATAAAGTCAGCAGGAAAAGTCATCCTACTCCTTACACTCATGTTGTGGTTTTATCGCAACAATTTGCAATCTATAAATTTCTTAATTCTTCTTGTTTTACTTATTCGAGTAAGCATTAATCTGTTGTGCAGAACTTCAGTCTACAGTAAAAAAGAACCAGATTTACAAAATCCAAGTTTCAAGCGTAAGGCGAAAATATTCTCGACAATGGTTTTGTTCTTCATTGTCATCATCCTTCTTTCAGCAACTGCTTTCCTCAATCTTTCACCTCAGGTTGGAGGTGATCCAGGCTCGTATGATTCACCGAATTATTATGATGGAAAATTCAATAATTTAAACGAAACTAGTGTTTCTACAGGCTCATTTTTTGGCACACTCCTAGACTACATGGTGGGTGATGATGACCGGCAACCTGATGTTGTTTTGCCAACAAAAGAATATCAAAATATGCCGTTGAATCAATCGGACGTGAGCATTACTTGGTTTGGACATTCAACCATTCTCATTCAGTCGCATAACACAACGATTCTGATGGATCCCATCCTTGGTGATGGGGAACTGGATCCTCTTATTTTCGGCCCTTCCCCCTTTGCATATGAGCACACATACGGCATCGAAGATTTACCCCAGGTTGACTATGTGTTCATTTCACACGATCACTATGATCATCTGGACATGGGGACAATTCAATCTCTTGCAGGAGCAGAGTTCTTCGTACCACTCGGTGTTAAATCTCATTTGACAACATGGGACATTCCTTCAGAGAGTGTCATTGAATTCGACTGGTACGATGAGTACAATGTCTCCTCAGAACTATTTATCGCACTTACACCATCACAACATTTCAGTGGACGCGGACTCTCTGGAGACAATACTTTGTGGGGATCGTGGGTTTTGGAATTCAATGGGCACAAGATTTTCTTCAGCGGAGATAGTGGCTATTCGGACGAATACGCAAAGATTGGAGAGAAGTACGGTCCATTCGATATTGCTATCATCGAAGCTGGACAATACAACGAGGCGTGGTCAAGCATCCACATGTTTCCCGAACAATCCGTTCAAGCATCAATTGACCTCGAGGCATCAACAATCCTTCCAATTCATAACACCAAATATGTCCTTTCTCTCCACAAATGGAATGCTCCTCTTGAACGTGTTACTGCCGCAGGTGAACTCTTGAATCAAACAGTTTCAACTCCGTACATTGGAGAATCGTTTGTGCTCGGTGGAGAAAACCCAGATTATCGTTGGTGGAGAGATGTAGAAATCCCGTCACCTCCATGGCTGAAGGAGAGTGGGTTTGTCGGTTTTATGATTCCATTATTCATCTTTTCAAGTTTGATAATGATCAATTTTCAACGCCTAACTTCAGAAGAGCCTCTTTTCAAAGAACAAGAATAAATTGATAGAAGTTTATCTGTGCAAGACCAGTGAAGGTATTCATACTACGAACTGAAGGGAAAAGCCAAGGGGGCATCTCAATTCAGAACAAAAATCGTGTGACTTGTATTGGGTTTTGTTTGGTTTTGCTCACAAGCCTGTTCGCCTCCAGCGTTTCTGGACAGGTGTCAGATACCACTCAACCAACTCCCGAAAATAGCACAATGTATCTCTGGGGAGATGCGTCTCTTGCGAATGGAAATTGTTTTACTCATTTTTCATCAGATGAAACAACAGAGTTTGGATTTGGTGAATTCGAGGAGACCGAAAACATTGATTTTTCTTGCTCGTTAAGCAACCCTCTTTCACAAGAATTGTTTCTTGATTCTGAAGGTAGCATTGCTTTGAGTCTTGGTTTTCTCATACAATCAACAGAAAATAGTGGAGACGATCTCGTTCTCTCTTTTCTGAAGGATTCAGAAGTTCTTGCTCAACAAGAATTTGTTATTCCAACGTATGAAGATGAGCAGATTAATTGGAATATTCAAATCACTGAGAACATGTCCTATTGGGAAGAAGGCACGCTTCCTGTCCTACAAGTTCAATTCAACAAACCTGGGCCAACAACACTTGAATGTCTCGATCCAGCTAAACTCATTGCAGGGTGTGAGCCAAAATTCCGTATGTATTACTCGGACAACACTGCCGGTTT
>CEQM01135692.1_pt1 | contig 19019 bp, 14 predicted proteins | sample 531111 | NCBI WGS metagenome assembly CEQM01 (sample SAMEA2621278, study PRJEB7988) | marine metagenome | biome: marine biome (ENVO:00000447); feature: deep chlorophyll maximum layer (ENVO:xxxxxxxx); material: "saline water (ENVO:00002010), including plankton (ENVO:xxxxxxxx)" | depth 120 m
CCGACGGCCTCTTCCATATGCTCCATCTTTGTGAAGATCACTGGCCCGTCTTTGGAGACGAGAACATTTTCTTCCAACCGGCACGTCTGCGGTAGTCCTGGATGACCTGCAAACGTTTCAATAGCAAAGTACATGTTTTCTTTGATCTCCGCCGGGTATTTGAGCGAATACGCTCGGCTCATCCACATCCCTTCATATAGAGTAATACCAATGGAGTGAGCAAACTGCTGGAGTGTAACCGTTCCATACGTATCGTCATCATATTCCGGGAATTTAGAAACCACATCCGCTGAGGTCATACCAGGACGCAGATTTTCCATCCCGGCATACAGGGAATCATAAGTTTCCCGATAGAGATCGATCTCTTGTTGGGTCATCTTGCCCGCGCATTTCAGAGTCCTTACAAAGTCTACATAGTAACCGCCAGGCCCAACGGCATTAATGTCGATGATAATCAAGTCGCCCTGCTGAATGAGTTTATCCGTTGCCCAGCGCCTATACGGGCTAGTATTACCACCCGAGGCGACAATGATATCGTAGATGATCTCACAGCCACGATCTAACATGAACTCATGCACTTTAGCTTCGATCTGACGTTCGGTTACGCCTGGTTTCAGCCATTCATGCTTTATATGCCACATGGCCGCGTCACCAATGGCGGCAGACATCTTAATCTGCTCAATTTCATCCGTTGTTTTCACGACACGGGCTCGGGACATGGCAGGCCAGCCGTTGACGATCCGAAGGCCGGCTTTTTCGAAAGCGTGTAAGGCAGGAAAATCGAGGTTATCAACACCAATTTTTTCTTTCTCAACACCATGCTCTTTTAATACTTCCATCGCAGAGGCAACCATCTTATCAGCCATTTCGCTCACAGCGCCCTCAGCCCACTGCCAAGTCATTGCAGGGCGGATCCTGTCTTTCATCCAGGGAAGATCGAGCCTCGCGTTGTGCATATCAGAGCCGGCCGTTTCAAATAGGTAAGGATCCCCTTCCCGTGGCAGCACAGCATAACGGATATTAATATTATATTTCCAGTTTCCCTGGTAAGACCCGGTTAAATATCGGACGTTTGCACCCGCAAAGACAATCAGGGCACCCAGGTCGTCAGCAATCATTTCTGCCCGGGCCCGTTCAAGGCGCTCTCGGCGCATGCGTTCATGATCAACCCTGTATTGCCAGTCCGCACCATAAGTGCTGTAAAGACGCCTTGGGTTGGTGTGATGGGACTCTTCTATAAAACCAATATCAAGGTCATAGCCTCGGTAGTCGGCATTGAATGGCATCAAATTTCTCCTAATTTTTTGTTTGGGTAATTAATATTGGAAATGGATTAGCCAGATTTCACGGATGTTAAACACCTGTTTAAAGTACTCTCAATATATTCGCGGTGTTTGCTGGCGTTTCGAAAGACAAGTTTTTGTACTCTGTCTCCATACACAGGATCCCACTTACGGTTTGTAAAAATTTCATAGGCTTTTGGCTTTGAGAAACCATATTGCTGTCCGGAGAGCCACTTTCCGGCAGGTCGGGTGACAGCGCAGCCATTTTCAATTTTAAGTTTGAAGCAGATATCGGGTTGAGAATTAACCCACAAAATGCCTTCCGCGCAGACATCATCCGGCCAAGGTTGAGCGAATAGACAAATTGCTCTTAGAGTATCGAAAGGAAGTCTTTCTTCGAACTCAAATGTTTCCAAGGAATCATTCGGCACAATAAATTCATCGTCCTTAAGAAATGAGTAAAAAATATTGACGCGTCGGTCTGAGGTCGAATCTTGCAATGGCATGAACTTTAACGACATCGAATCCCCCAGAAGATGAAATTTTTTAGAAATTCATAAATACACTTGATCTTGTTTTGTTATAACATAACAGTAATAGTATAACATAACAAGAAAAATATTGGTTAGTTTGGCCTAAGAATGCCCCGAGTTCTTTAGAGATTCCAAGCAAACATCGAAATTACAAGTTCTAAATGACCTAGAATATAGTCGCTAATCTGATATGTGTTATGAGCATCTATATACTCATCTAATTCGGCGTGAGGTAATCTCTAAGAATATAGATTTCATTATATTATTTTGTTAAGTTTACTTATAGATTTTTTGCCAACAATAATACTTATAGTGAATTTAAAGTAATCATTTGTATATGGAGTATTAAAAATGTCTCGCCGTATTATCGATTTAAGCTTAGAAATTGAGGATAATATGCCCTCTCATAAGCTTTTTCAAAGTCCTGTTTATTTGAAATCAATGAATCATGAATCTACCAAGGCCCTTAAATTAGGTACTCCTGAGGACCCTATTACATTTCAAACAAATTTTATTAGTACCCTAGATCATGTTGGCACTCATGTAGACGCTTTCAGACATTTTGATCCAAACGGCGCGTCTATTGATGAAATGCCTATAGATATGTTTTTTGGCAAAGCAGTTTGCTTTGACATGAGGCATGTTGGAGATCTTGGTGACATCACTTTAAAGGACATGGAAAAAGCAGAAAATGACTCTGGAGTTGATATAGACGGACACATAATACTGCTCTGTTCTGGCCTTCATAAACGTCACTACCCCAACCGAGAGGTAGTGCTGAGTAATCCAGGTATAACAGTTGAAGCGACTCAATGGATGTATGACCGTGGCTCGAGATTGCACGGAGTTGAAGGGCCATCAACTGACAAGCCATCAGATAGTTTATTTGCCCAACATCGACTTTGTCGAGATTTAGGTGTTAGCCATATGGAATGGCTCGTTAATCTTGAAGAACTTATTGGTTTAGGCGAATTTGAATTTTTTGGAGTACCAATAAAGTTTAAAGGAGGATCAGGTTCGCCAATACGGGCCTTCGCAATTATTGACGATTAACTGCTCACGTAAAATCGGGTAAATAAGGTATGTCAGAAGAATTTGATTATATGAGCGCAACAGAGTTGCGTTTGCTAATTGGAAAAAAAGAAATATCCCCCCTCGAACTTACCATTCGCTCGCTAGAAAGAGCTGAGCATGTACAAAAAACTTTAAACCCATTTTATGCTCTTATGGCCGATAGAGCAGTTGATGAGGCTAAGGCTGCTGAAATAGCCTTAACGTCTGGTAAAACACTAGGAAAGCTGCATGGATTGCCGATATCTGTTAAGGATTTAATATCGGTAAGAGATGCCCCTTTTTCGCTTGGCTCCAAGACGTTAGCCGAAAATATTGCTGACAGCGATGCCCCCTCGGTAGAACGAGTTCGCAAATCAGGTGCTATAATTATTGGTAAAACAACTACTAGTGAATTCGGCTGTAAACCCGTAGGTGATTCCCCTCTTACAGGCATAACACGCAATCCATGGGATTTAAATATGACACCCGGTGGCTCAAGTGCTGGAGCCGCTGCTTCTATAGCCGCAGGTGTTACTTCTTTTGGCCTAGGTACGGATGGCGGAGGATCAATACGAATACCATCAGCATTTACCGGTTTGGCCGGAATAAAAGGGACTTTCGCGCGCGTTCCGGTTTGGCCAACCTCGGCCACACCGACACTTGCACACGTAGGACCTATGGCCCGTTCAATGCGTGATGCTGCTCTTCTTTTTTCTGTAATTTCCGGATACGACAAACGTGATCCTTTCAGCATTACAGATACCACCCCAAATGTAATTGATGCCTGTGAACATGGTATTGAAGGACTAAGAGTTGCATGGAGTCCAACGCTTGGATATGCACGTCCAGATCCTGAAGTCATTTCTATTATTGAAAATGCTATTAATCATTTTGAGAGCGCAGGTGCTCATGTTGAGCAAGTGGATAATGTGCTGGGCTCTGATCCAGTAGATCTTTGGACAGCAGAGTTTTATGCAGGAGTCGGCATCAAGTTAAGGGATGTAATGAATAATCAACGTGAGCTGCTTGACCCCGCGGTTGCTGACATCTTAGAACCTGCACTTAGCCAACAAATGCAGGACTACTATACAAAAGTATTTCAACGATACGAATTACGAGATCGAATGACCAGCTTTATGAATAACTATGATGTTCTCATTTCTCCAGTTTTACCTATAGTAGCATTAGGTGTTGGGCAAAACATACCAGAAGGTCACAATGACCGTAACCTTGTGTCTTGGGTTTATTATACCTACCCATTTAACCTTACTGGTCAGCCAGCAGCGACGGTCTGCGCAGGTATTTCTAGCAACGGCATGCCAGTCGGTCTTCAAGTTATTGGTGGTTGCCTAGACGAATTTTCGGTAGTGTCTGCCGCAGCTTTTGTGGAACGCAGCCAACCGACAGGCTATAATATATGTAATTATAATTAATATGATGTTTTTCAAACATCACTATTTATTAACAACAAACAATACAAATACATAATGGCAGTTTGGTATTGAATACATTCCAATATAAAATTCAGAATATCTAATCACACCAGCTAGGTTTTTTTTTATTAGAATATAATTGAACTCCCTTTTTAGCCCCATAATATCCAACAATGATTTTTGCCTTCACAAGAGAATCTAATTCTTCTGAAAATTTCTCACCATAAACATATTTTCTTACACCAAGGTAAAAAATATCCGCATTGATACCTGTCACTAACTCCTTTTCAAGTTCGGATATACTTGATTGTTCATCAGATGTAATACCTACCTCAAATCTCAATTCACGGACTATAGGATATATTACATGTTCATTCATATATTTTATTAAATGCAAATTAAGAGATGTTCCTCGAAGACCAGCAAATAAGAACAACCTTACCCATTCGTAAGTAATTACGTTATGAGAATAGGCAACATAATATTCAATTAATCTATCCAGGAGAGGCTTTGATCGATCTGCCAAAAGTTCATCCCAGTAAGGATTCCAACTAGTAATAAATATTTCCTGATAAACTCGTTCTATTAATGCCTCTTTATTTTCAAAAAAACGATAAAGTACAGACTGGTTGACCCCTATCCTTCTTGCTAATTCACGAGTTTCTCCACTAAAGCCAACTTGAGCAAAAAATTTTATAGCCTCTTGAATTATCTGACGTTCACGATCTTCTCTTTTAACTCTCTGTTTCCTAGGTTTAATGGCACTAGGTTGATTAATTTTTGTTTGTAACTTAATGACGGCGCTCCAGTATAAATTGTATTAAATTGTATAATGTATGATGAAAATATTTTGATCAATATTTTAACCAAAATATTTTCAACTTTAATAATTATTAAAACTTAATAACCATTAGTATATGCAGCTTTATTATTATATATTCTTGTGCTTAAATATTTTAATAAACGATCGATTACTTTGAGATTAAAATGGAATTAGCATATTTTACGATGCCATTGCATCCAGAAACACGGCCTTTAGCAGAAACTCTGCGTGAAGATAGGGAAGCATTTATTCTTGCTGACAAACTTGGCTATACCGAAGCATACATGGGTGAACATGTAACCGATACATTCGAACCAGTACCAAACTCTATGATGTTTCTATCTTCAATAGCTTACGAGACATCAAATATTAAGCTTGGAACTGGCACAGTTAATCTAAGTCATCACCACCCAGCCGCAACAGCTGCAGAAGCTGCCATGCTAGATCACATGTTAGAAGGTCGATTTCTTTTTGGAGTAAGCCCTGGAAACCTTCCATCTGATGCGGAAGTATTTGGCACACTATCAGCTGACCGCAATGAAATGTTTATGGAAGCCCTTGAACAAATAATTGCCGTTTGGACCGAGGATGCCCCTTATAAAATTGAAGGTAAATACTGGAACATCACAACGGAAAACACCATGAATCTAGAAATGGGTCAGGGAATAATAGGAAAGCCTTACCAGAAACCCCACCCTCCTATAATAGGTACAGTTGTGGCGCCATATTCTAAAGGTATTGTAGGACTTGGAGAAAGGGGTTGGTATGCTATTTCGGCAAATTTCCTGCAGCCCAAATGGGTTGCAACTCACTGGCCCCTATTTGCCGAGGGCTGTGCCAAAGCAGGACGAAAAGCGGATACTCAAGATTGGAGAGTCGCGAAAAGTATATTTGTAGCCGATGATGATCGAATTGCCCAAGAGTATGGTAAAGGTGAACAGTCTCCCTATCGTTTTTACTTTAAACAATTAGGAGGAAAACTAAGGAAGGCGGGAATGCTTGGTCTTTTCAAAACCGATCGAGATCAGCCTGACGAGGAAATAACATTAGACTACATGTTAGACTCATTAGTGATTACAGGCAGCATCAATAGTGTGGTTGATAAATTATTAAAATTCCGTGAAGAAATAGGCGACTTTGGAACATTAGTTTATAATGGACCCGACTGGGTAGATCCCGTTTTGGGCAAAAGGTCAATGGAGTTAATGGCGACTGAAGTTATGCCTCGTATAAATGAAGCTATTAAGAAAAAAGCAGCAGCCGAATAAATATCGTGAATCTTTTTCTTATCGGTCATATTAATGACTTATTATAGATCTGAGAATTTTTCAGGACTTAAAAGCCTATTATCTAGGAATCCCAAGCCTTAAATATAAATGGTGGGCCCGGCAGGACTCGAACCTGCGACATCACCGTTATGAGCGGTGCGTTCTAACCAACTGAACTACGGGCCCTAAATAATAATCTAATTCACCAGCCATAAAAAATTAATCCGAGCACTTCATATATCATAGAAATAGGCTTGGTCTAGACAGGATCTTTAATTTACGCTGTATAAAAAACCTAATAAAATGAAAATTCACTATAAATCAGATCGATTTATCTGATTTTTTTATTTTTATGAAAAATTTTTGTACCATATTTTCAAGGGATTGTAAAAATACTGTACGATCTTTCTTTGTAAAAGGAGCATTATAAGTATCGTTATTATCTATTTCTCTAAGGTAACTTCTCAGATCACGCATGGCCAAAGCATTGCCAATATTATCATCCGTAAAAATTCGTCCATCAGGGGCCATTGCTTTAGCCCCTCCTGCTAAACAACGTGCAGCTAATAGAATGTCTGCCGTAATAACAATATCATCCGTAGTTATATTCTCAACAATCCAGTCATCTGCCTCATCTTGTCCTTCAGGCACAACTATAATTTCAATCTTTAGATTATTGTTACCAATACGCAACCAACTATTACTTACCATAAAGACTTTCAATTTATGGCGATTAGCTACTCTTAAAACTTCTTCTTTAACAGGACAAGCATCGGCATCAACATAGATCTCAATGCTGTTTTTTACCTTCACGCTTTTTATAATTGTAATTTTATACTGATTTTAATAATCTAGAAAACTTCGTAACTTACGCGAACGTGATGGATGCTTAAGCTTTCTAAGAGCTTTAGCTTCAATTTGTCTTATACGCTCACGTGTTACCGAAAACTGCTGCCCTACTTCCTCAAGAGTATGATCTGTGTTCATTCCTATACCAAAACGCATTCGCAAAACACGTTCTTCACGAGGCGTTAAAGTTGCCAACACTCTTGTTGTCGTTTCACGTAAATTAGCTTGAATAGCTGCATCAATAGGCAATACAGCATTCTTATCTTCAATAAAATCGCCTAAATGAGAGTCCTCTTCATCACCAATTGGCGTTTCAAGAGAAATTGGCTCTTTTGCTATTTTCAAAACCTTGCGGACTTTTTCTAAAGGCATGTGTAGCTTAATAGCCAGTTCATCGGGAGTAGGTTCTCTACCAATCTCATGAAGCATTTGGCGCGACGTTCGCACTAGCTTATTTATCGTTTCAATCATGTGTACTGGTATTCGAATCGTTCTAGCCTGATCAGCTATAGATCGAGTTATTGCTTGGCGAATCCACCAAGTGGCATAAGTAGAAAATTTATACCCGCGTCTATATTCAAACTTATCAACCGCCTTCATTAGACCAATATTACCTTCTTGAATTAAATCAAGAAACTGTAGCCCTCGGTTTGTATATTTCTTAGCTATAGATATAACTAGCCGCAAGTTGGCCTCAACCATTTCTTTTTTAGCGCGGCTAGCTTCTTTTTCTCCTTGTTGTACTGTGCTTACTATTCGACGAAATTCAGAAACTGGTAAACCAACACGTGTTGATATTTCTGATACCTCCTTACGAATCTCTCTGATTTGTGTGGACTTAGTGCTACCAAACTTATTCCAGCCTTTACCTTTAAGGCGACTAATACGACTTATCCATCTTGGTTCAAGCTCATTCGTCATATATTGATCTAGAAACTCAACTCGACTGACACCGGATTCTAACGCCAAACGCAATAATTTACCTTCATAGTTCGTGAGGCGTCTATTAAGACCATAAAGTTCATCAACTAAAGTCTCAATGCGAGCGTTATTAAGCCTTACTGATTCCATGATAGTTACTAATTCATCTTGTAGCTTTATATACCGCCTATTCTGGGCATTCGTAAGTTCTTCAGATTTTTTTTTCATACCGGCAAGGCGTTGGTCTTGAAGTTTACGCAGCTTTTTATAAGTCTTATTAATTTCATCAAAATTTTTAAGAACGTCAGGTTTTAGCCGTTCTTCCATTGCCGCTAATGATAAGTTTGCCGCATCATCTTCATCATCTTCGTCAATATCATCTCCATCCTCATCAGAATCACTTTTTCTTACAGAGTTGTTAGATTCAGCTGCTAGTCTTGCAGCCAACAATTTACTTTGACTTATCGGCCCTGTACTCGGACCATTTAGACCATTTGACCCAGGACCGCCATTTACACTATTATCTACAGTAGGGTTTTCAGCACCCAAAGTTGCATCTAAATCAATTACATCGCGTAATAATATACGTTCATCATGCAGAGCATCACGCCATTGAATAATTGCTCGTATTGTTAATGGAGATTCGCATATAGCTCCTATCATTTTTTCACGACCAGCTTCTATACGCTTAGCGATAGCAATCTCGCCTTCTCGTGATAACAACTCGACCGTACCCATTTCTCGCAAATACATGCGTACCGGGTCATCAGTGCGGCCTATATCTTCAGATGCTGCAGGCGTTGAAGCAGAAGTTTTGTCATCATTCTTACCAGAACTAGATGTAGTTGACGGAACTTCATTTTCTTCTTTCTCTTCACCTTCGACAACATTTATCCCCATTTCCGAAAGTTGAGCTAGAATATCTTCTATTTGCTCAGACGACACCTGCTCTTGAGGAAGAGTTTCATTTATCTCATCGTAAGTAATATAGCCGCGCTCTTTGCCTTTAGCGATCATCTTCTTGACCGCCTGAACAGAACTATCCATCAGTGGTCCATCAGACATCCCTTCGCGGTCTTCCATATTTTCCGCCACTGATTCCTGCTTAATTGCCATTTTTGTCCCTTAATCTATAGATAAATATATATTTTAAGTTACTATCTAAAATATTTATAGTCTACCCGGTCCTGATTGTTCGCGAACTATCTCCAAAAGTCGTTCACTATTTTCAGCAGTCATTTCATCTGCAAGTTCCTTTTTCGCAGCCTTACGATCACTATTAAGACTATTGCTTCGATAAGATGCAATAATTTCTACCAAAGCATTAGATACCACATCTAATGGCGCCTCAGGAGAGGCAAACTTAGCCTGTCTATATATTTTTGCATTCAGTATACCTAATAATATATCTTGATAACCAGACTCATTGAGATGGTCTTGCAAAGCCCCACTGTCAAGGTCTGGTTGATCACCAGCCACGTTTAAAATCTCCCTTAATACTCTGTCAAGCTCTCTGTTGCTAAGACTTACGTCTGCTAATTGTTCTGCAAATCCATGAACAACCTCATTATGATTTATTAGAATTGAAATTAGCACCTTTTCTTGACGTTCTCTCATAGCTGTTAAATCACCACGAGGGACAAGACTATTAGTTTTTATAAATCTATTTTTATTATTTGGTAATTTATTGTGAGAGCTAATTCCATCTTCTTTACCAAAAATTATTCGTAGTTGGTTGCGTATTCTTTGTTGATAATGATATTGAATACTTCTATCGGATATGCATTTTATATGATTATTTAGCTTGCTTTCTAAAGAAGCTCGCTGCTCAGGTGTGGTAAATTTATTACCTCCCACTTCTAAATCGATAATTACATCTACTAAGGGTTGCGCCTTACCTAATAGAGTTTCAAATCCTCCGCGAGAGCGTGTTTTAACTAAACTATCAGGGTCTTCTCCCAAAGGTAATGATACAAATCTCAACGATTTTCCAGGTTTCAGCAAGGGCAAGGCCCTTTGTGCAGCCCTGAATGCCGCTCTTCGCCCAGCATTATCTCCGTCAAAACACAATAATGGCTCATCCACCACTCTCCAAAGAGCAAGTATCTGTTCTTCGGTAAGTGCCGTACCTAGGGGAGCAACACTATGTTGAATTCCACTTTGATTTAATGCAATTACATCTGTGTACCCTTCAACAACTATAATAGTTCCAGTAGTCCTAGAAGCAGCCCGCGCATCAACCAAATTGTATAGTACTTGTCCTTTGCTAAATAATCTAGTTTCCGGAGAATTTAGATATTTAGGTTGGCCTTCTCCTAAAATACGACCACCAAAGGCAATAACTTTTCCCCTTCTATCAGATATTGGAAAAATTACTCTGTTAAAAAAATAATCGCGTGGTGAATTAGAATGTTCATTGTTTTTTACTAAGCCGCAATCTACTAATTGCTCTAAACTAACTCCCATTTCTAACATTTCTTGCCTAAATATTCCTCGCCCATCTGGAGCAAACCCCAGACGAAATTTAGAAATCGTAGTTTCTGAAAAGCCACGACCAAGCAGGTATTTTAGTCCTCTATCTCCATGGGGCTTACGTAGCTGATTTTCAAACCAATTACATGCTTTTTCCATCACTTCTTGAAGAGATAAAACTTTTTTTACCTCTTCTCTATTCTCTTTAGTATCCTTAGGTATGGGTAACCCAGAAAACCCAGCTAATTTTTCAATAGCTTCTGGAAAACTAAGTCCTTCAATTTGCATAATAAAACTTATAATATCTCCATGGGCTCCGCAGCCAAAACAGTGATAAAAACCTTTTTCATCGTTAACTGTAAAAGACGGTGTTTTTTCATTATGAAACGGACATAGGCCAGTTGCTTCACGACCACGTCGAACTAACTTAACTTTAGTTGCGATTAACTCTGAAACCGTAATACGGGCGCGAAGCTCATCAAGAAATTGTGAAGGAACTGCCATGAAACAGCTTTATGTTGTTAAATTAGGTTAAACAGAAAGTACAGAATATTAGGTTTGCTATATATCAAGCAATAGTAAACTTTATAAACCGATTATAATGTTACTTAATTATAACTAATTACACAGAAATTGGGGATAACTATTAATTCGAAGTTATTAACTATTACTGAGTTTTTGCTTAACAAGTCCACTAGCTTTTGAAAAGTCCATTTGACCAGCATAATTGTTACGTAATTCGCTCATAATATGCCCCATATCTTTAAGACTATCTGCACCAATTTCGTTTATTGTTTTTTCAACGATTAGATTTATTTGCTCTTCATCCAATTGTTGAGGTAAGAAGCGTTCTATAATTGTAATCTCTTTCGCTTCTTGCTCGGCCAGTTCTTTTCGGCCTCCATCTTCATACATTTGAATGGATTCTCGGCGCTGCTTTACCATAGTCTGCAGCATCTGTAGAATCTCGTCGTCAGATATACCTTCAGTATCGCCTTTGCCTCTAGCAGCAATGTCTCGGTCTTTCAAAGCCGCCATAATTAAGCGCACTGTTGAAATGCAACGCTTATCTTGTTGCTTAAGCGCTACCCTCAGCGCCTCTGGAATAGAATTTCTTAGCATGTTAACTTTCTATATTTGAACATTTTACAGAACCTAACGGATTTGTATTACTATAGCAAACTTAGATTTATGACCTAACTAGTTGTTTTTCTTGTTTATTTTTATTACATTCAAAACTTGACGACTCACAGCGGCTAGCCTAGAACACCAAAAAATTTTCGCCTGTTAAATATTGTACTGGCTATAACATTAATATAAGCCGTATTATTAAGTAGGGCGACAGCAAACACGTTCTATAGGACCCCATTTAAATGGCTGAGGGTGCACGCAAAGAATCAAACCAGCCAAACTGGGCAACTGGTGCCCTGGTTTTACGTGATGGAACTGTATTTTGGGCTAAAGGAATTGGTGCATCGGGAACAATGGTCGGTGAAGTTTGTTTTAATACTGCAACCACCGGTTACCAGGAAATATTAACTGATCCCTCTTACGCTGGACAAATTATTAATTTTACATTTCCACATATAGGAAATGTAGGTACGAATTCTCATGATATAGAAGCAAATTTTTCTTCAGCAAAAGGTTGTATCCTGCGTGGTAGTATAACAAACCCTGCGAATTGGCGCTCGGAAATGGCTCTCGATTCATGGCTAAAATCTCAAAATTTAATAGCAATCACAGGTGTAGACACCCGTCGGTTGACGAGAATGATCCGAGATGGTGGGTCGCCAATCGGAGCAATTAGTCATCAACCTGCAAATAGTATAAACCTTAAAGAGTTACAAACTGCAGCAAATGGTTGGCAAGGCCTAGAAGGCCTTGATTTGGCCATTGAGGTCAGTTGCACTGAAGCATATGAATGGAACGAAACAAGATGGCATATAGGGGAAGGTTATTTCGAATTGAAAGAACCAAAACACCACATAATTGCAATTGATTTCGGGGTAAAGCATAACATCTTAAGGTCTTTAGCTGAACTTGGTTGCAAAATTACTGTTGTTCCAGCATCAACTAGTGCGAAGGAAGTGCTAGACTATAAAGCCGATGGCGTATTTCTTTCAAATGGGCCTGGTGACCCAGTTGCAACTGGAGTATATGCCATACCAATGATTCAAGAATTGCTGGCTAATGGTATCCCTATGTTTGGTATTTGTCTCGGCCATCAGTTAATGGCATTAGCATTGGGTGCAAAAACAAAAAAAATGCATCACGGACATCGAGGTGCTAATCATCCGGTCAAAGAATTGCTAACCGGCAAAGTAGAAATAACAAGCCAGAATCATGGCTTTGTTGTAGTTAGTGATTCCTTGCCTGATAACGTTCTTCCAACACACATTTCTCTGTTTGATAAAAGTATTGAAGGACTAAAAGTTAAAAGCCAATCAGCTTTTTCTGTTCAATATCATCCCGAATCCTCACCTGGTCCCCAAGATTCTCAATATTTATTCGAATATTTTATAAAGATGATAGAGGACAAAAAATAAAAACATGCCTAAACGTAGCGATATATCTTCTATCATGATTGTTGGAGCAGGTCCGATCATAATTGGCCAAGCATGTGAATTTGATTATTCAGGAACTCAGGCGGTAAAAGCTCTCCGTGAAGAAGGTTACCGGATCATACTTATCAACTCAAATCCGGCAACAATAATGACGGATCCTTCGATGGCAGATGCCACCTATATTGAACCAATTACTCCTGAAATCGTAGCTAAAATTATTGAATTAGAACGCCCTGATGCCATTCTTCCTACTATGGGAGGACAAACAGCATTAAATACATGTCTAACTCTAGAAAGAAATGGAACTTTAAAAAAACTTGGTATTGAGATGATAGGGGCCAAAGCAGATGTAATAGACAAAGCTGAAGACCGGCTACAGTTTCGTGAAGCAATGTCAAACATTGGTTTGGAATCCCCAATAAGCATTCTGGTTAAAAATAGAGAAATGGCTGAAGAAGGCCTACTTAAAGTTGGCCTGCCGGCTATAATAAGGCCAAGTTTTACTCTTGCTGGAACCGGCGGCGGAGTTGCTTACAACCAGGATGAATATTTCGAAATCATAGAGGGTGGTCTGACAGCATCACCAACATCTGAGGTTTTAGTTGAAGAGTCAGTCCTTGGATGGAAAGAATACGAAATGGAAGTAGTTCGTGATCAAGCTGATAATTGTATTATAGTTTGTTCCATAGAAAACATTGACCCAATGGGAGTTCACACTGGTGACTCTATCACAGTAGCCCCGGCACTTACTTTGTCAGATAAAGAATTTCAGATTATGCGCAATGCATCAGTTGCTTGCTTGCGTGAAATTGGAGTTGATACAGGGGGCTCTAATGTACAATTTGCGGTAAATCCATCAAACGGTCGAATGGTTGTTATTGAGATGAATCCTCGGGTAAGCCGTTCATCAGCATTGGCTTCAAAAGCCACAGGATTTCCAATAGCAAAAATAGCTGCCAAACTAGCGGTGGGTTATACTTTAGACGAGCTAGACAATGACATTACTGGAGTTACACCAGCAAGCTTTGAACCTACAATTGATTATATAGTAACAAAGATTCCTCGTTTCACATTTGAAAAATTCCCCGGTACAAAACCCCTACTAACAACTTCAATGAAGTCAGTTGGAGAGGTGATGGCGATTGGACGTACATTTACGGAAAGCCTACAGAAGGCTCTACGTTCATTAGAGACAGGACTTACAGGACTTAATGAAATAGAAATTCCTAATTCACATCTTTCAGAAAAAAATTCTACCTATGACATTGATTCCGTTCGTGCCGCACTTGGACACCCAACCCCCGAACGAATACTTATTATTGCTCAAGCAATTAGACTCGGGGTATCACTTAATGAAATCCAGAGAGTAACTCATTACGACCCTTGGTTCCTAGAACAGCTTGAATGCCTGATAAAAACTGAAAATAAAATACGTACATCTGGTTTACCACAAGATCACGATGGCTTGTTATATATAAAGCAAATGGGTTTTTCAGATGCAAGACTAGCTGAGCTTTCTAATCAGTCTGAATCCCAAGTAACAAATCTACGTAATGCCCTTTCGGTTAAACCTGTTTATAAACGAATTGATACTTGTGCTGCCGAATTTCCAAGTCAAACACCGTATATGTATTCCACCTATGAGGGTTACATAGGGCAACCAGGTGAATGTGAAGCAGATCCAAGTGAAAAACCAAAGATTATTGTTCTAGGTGGAGGACCTAACCGTATAGGGCAAGGTATTGAGTTTGATTATTGCTGTGTTCACGCCATTTTCGCTCTTCATGAAGCAGGGTATGAGACGATAATGATAAACTGTAATCCGGAAACAGTATCCACCGATTACGACACTTCGGACCGGCTTTACTTTGAGCCTTTAACTACTGAAGATGTAATTGAAATATGTCAATTAGAACAGAAATCTGGCAGTCTAAAGGGAGTTATAGTTCAGTTCGGAGGACAAACACCTCTTAAACTCGCTAGCGCACTTCATGAAAACGGCATTAATATCTTAGGAACCTCCCCCGATGCTATTGATCTAGCTGAAGATAGAGAACGTTTTCAGCAGATACTAAAAAAATTAAATTTAAAACAGCCCAAAAATGGCCTGGCAAAAAGTGCTGAAGAGGCTATTTCTGTGGCGGAGAAACTTAGTTTTCCTTTGTTAATACGACCGTCTTATGTCTTAGGGGGTCGAGCTATGGAAATAGTATACGATATGGAAGGTGTAATTCGATATATTTCAGAAGCAGTGAAGGTTTCTGGCGATAGCCCTGTATTATTAGACAGTTTTCTTCAAGAAGCTATTGAGGTGGATGTTGATGCTCTGGCAGACGGTAGCGGAGATATTTACATTGCTGGAATTATGGAGCATATCGAGGAGGCTGGTATTCATAGCGGAGACAGTGCCTGTTCTTTGCCACCATTTACATTAGACTCTTTAGTTTTAAATGAAATAGAGAGACAAACAAAAGTCTTGGCAAAAGCATTGAAAGTTGTAGGTTTAATGAACATACAATTTGCGGTCAAAGATGAAAATATATACATAATCGAGGTCAACCCTAGAGCCAGTAGGACCGTTCCTTTTGTTGCTAAAGCCACAGGCGTGCAACTAGCTAAATTAGCAGCAAGACTTATGGTCAATCAATTACTATCCGAATTTGGACTCGGAGAACATGGTATACCTAGAGCTCCAGTTAGTTCTCATGTGGCTATTAAGGAAGCTGTTTTTCCTTTTGCTCGCTTCCCAGGAGTAGACACGATACTGGGACCAGAGATGAAATCAACAGGAGAGGTAATGGGACTTGATAAAGACTTTGGTCATGCATTTGCTAAATCTCAATTGGCAAGTGGAGTTAAAATACCCATTTCGGGAAATGTTTTTATATCTGTAAGAGATAGAGATAAATTGAATGCTCTTATTCTTGCAGAAAGACTAATTGAATTAGGTTTCAAAATCTTTGCTACAAGGGGAACAGCAGCAGCTCTCGAAAAAAACCACATTCCTGTAAAAATTGTAAATAAAGTTCTAGAAGGTAGACCACACATAGTAGATTCAATGACTAATGATGAAATCGACCTAGTAATTAATACTACCGAAGGCAATCAGTCTATTGCTGATAGCTATAGTTTGCGTCGAACAGCCTTAACTCAAAATATTCCGTATTATACTACTATTGCGGGTGCAAATGCTGCCTTGTTGGTTATTCAATCAATGAATTCGGGTGGCCTTGAAGTTGCGCCTCTGCAGGCCTACTTTAATAGTGGTATTTAAAAATCTGTATTATGTGATTTAATCATAGCAATAACTTCAATAAGGTTATTTATTAGTAATTTTACTTCAACTTTTTAATTTTAGACTAAAATCATGGAAAAAACACCAATGACCGCTGAGGGTCACGCAATCCTTCAGGAAGAACTAAAAAATTTAAAAACTATAGAAAGGCCAGCTGTAATTAAAGCTATAGCGGCTGCCCGTGAGCATGGAGATTTGTCAGAAAATGCCGAATATCATGCTGCGCGTGAAAGACAGAGCTTTATTGAAGGTAGAATAGGCGAATTAGAGGACGCAACAAAGCGTGCAGAAATTATAGATACTTCAAAGCAAAAAGGTAAAACTGCAAGGTTTGGCGCCAAGGTTAAACTTTCTGATGAGGATACAGGCAACGAAATTACTTACCAGCTAGTTGGAGAATTTGAAGCCGATATAAAAAAGAATAAAATATCTATTGCTTCTCCTCTAGGAAAAGCACTTATCGGACGTGACCCACATGATAACATTGAAGTCCAAACTCCAAACGGAATGAGATATTATGAAATTGTTTCGGTCAGGTTTAAATAATGTTTGGATAATAGATTAGTCCAATAAGTATTGGTTCATCTAATCTAGATCGTAAACCGGAACCCCAGAATTATGCTTCGATGTGCGAATTACTTGAAAAGTTTGGACTGTTGTTACATGTGATACACTGGTTAATCTAGTAGTTAGCTCATTTTCATGGGAAGTATTACGCGCAACAATTCGGAGTAAAAAATCACCACCCCCTCGTATCATATCACAACGGCGCACCTCAGGCCAGCTTCCGACCTGATTTTCAAATTCAGAAAGAACTTCTCCAGCTTGACTATCAAGGCCTACTAAAGCGTGGAATGAAACTTCGAAACCTAACATTTCTCCATCTAATTCTGCATGGTAGCCTTTAATAAATCCTGCAGCTTCCAAAGCTCTCACTCTTCTTAAACATGGTGGAGCAGAAATACCTGATAACCGAGCTAGATTAACATTAGTCATTCGACCATTATCCCTTAAATGACGTAATATACGACGGTCTATTGCATCTAGTTTAATCTGCTTATCAGATTCTTTTATAGAATGATCAGAAGTTGTCATCTTGAAAAAATACCCCCAATAATCAATTAATATAAATCTCACTGATAGGAATCACGAGCAACTAGCCTATATTAAGTGCAAATAAGTCAGCAGATTGATGCTAGCAAATTGAAATAATATTACAATTGTTACATTACGTTATTTTAAAATAAATCGAGTATATATTGAAAAAAACCATTGAATCACGCCATACAACTGAAAGATTTAGCACTTGGATCCTAACAGATGGCCGTCCGGGTATGGTTAATCAATGCCTGGGCCTTACTGAAGCTCTAAAAGCACGTTCAAAGCAAATAGATATTGCTCTATCAAAACCATGGGCTTGGATGCCACCAGCAATAACCCCAAAACAGTTATATATATTATCAAAATTTAGTGATCGCATTTCTCCTCCATGGCCGGACCTTATAATAGGGACTGGCCGTAAATCGGTTGCGTTAGCCATAGCAGTGAAACGTTTAAGTCAAGGTAAAACTTTTTGTGTACAAATACAGAACCCTGGATTAGCGATAAAAGAATTTGATTTAGTGATAGCTCCCAAACACGATCAACTGAGCGGCACCAATGTATTTAGTACATTGGGCTCAGTTAATAGAGTTAATAAAGACACATTAAATCTAGCAAAAAAAGATTTTTGTAATGATTTATCCAAATTACCACAACCTGTTGTTACCGTTTTACTTGGAGGAAATAATGCCGTTTATCAAATGAACAAAAAAGTTGCCATAGACATTGCAGACAAACTACTCAACATATCAGAAACATATGAATACGGTCTAGCTATAACAACTTCGCCACGTACACCAACAGATATAGTTGAAATTATAAATGAAAAACTAAAAGAGAAGTTAGTTAATAATAAGGCTATCCTCTGGAAAGGAGATGGCAGAAATCCCTACCTTGGATACCTAGCCCATGCTGATTTTATCTTCGCAACTAATGACTCCGTAAATATGATTAGTGAAGCAGCAGCTACAGGAAAACCTGTATACACCATTGAATTGGACGGAGGGTCTAAGAAGTTTACAAGATTTCATAAAGCAATGAACGAAGCTAAAATTACCAGACCATTTAAAGATATTATAGAGCATTGGAGCTATCAAATTCCGAATGACACTATTAAAGCAGCCTCTGAAATTAAACTTCGTACAAATATAAAAAATGTATAAACTGTCTAATTAAATAATAATCTCCTTTGCATTACTGGTATTCCCAGTCTAAAAAAGTAGTATGGTAGCCATAGATCTAGACGCGATAGATACTGCATCTCCAAATCTTGACCCCTTTGAGCACTTGATTGTACCGAAGGTTATTAGGAGTGATGCTCTACAAATGATTCTTAATGATTTTCCTAAAATAGAAAAGCCAGGAAGCCACCCGATAAATAAAAAACTTAGTGGTACTAATTTCGTATCATTGATCGAGGAACT
>CEQM01135549.1_pt1 | contig 18981 bp, 18 predicted proteins | sample 531111 | NCBI WGS metagenome assembly CEQM01 (sample SAMEA2621278, study PRJEB7988) | marine metagenome | biome: marine biome (ENVO:00000447); feature: deep chlorophyll maximum layer (ENVO:xxxxxxxx); material: "saline water (ENVO:00002010), including plankton (ENVO:xxxxxxxx)" | depth 120 m
TAATAATAATTAAGACAAGAACAAATCATTTGTATTATGAAGATTGATAAAGATACTGTTGTATTTATTACTGGTGGCGCACAAGGGTTAGGATTCGCTACTGCACAATATTTGGTCGACCTTCATGAAGCCAAAATTTTTATTATAGATTTAGATGAAAATAAACTATATGACGCGACGCGGCGTCTGGGAGGTTTCACCGTGGCCCTCCCATACGCCCCTGTAGGATACAGAGAAGATAAGCCGCGGGCGCGCGTGGCCTACAAGGTATGTGATGTTAGTGTTCCAGAACAAGTTGAATCTGCAATTGACCAATGTATGAGTTCATTTGGTAAAATTGATGCTGTAATATCTTGTGCAGGGATAGCGGCATATTCATGTACTTATAATGAAAAATTAAATGAAGAACTTGACCTTAATATTTGTAAAAATGCAATGAAAGTAAATTTCTTCGGTTCTTTGCATTTGGCAAAATATGCTTCAAAAGCAATGGCAAAAAACACTCCTAATGAAAGAGGCGAAAGGGGTGTTATTTGCTTTACAAGTTCTGTTTGTGCTACTGAAGGATTACAAATGTCTTTACCTTATTCTGCAAGCAAAGCTGCAATTAATGGTATGGTATTGCCAATGACACGGGACCTATCACATTTAGGTATCAGAGTTAATTCAATAAATGCAGGTACATTTCCGACAAATATGCAAATTAATGGAATCAAGGCAGGTTATGGTGTAAATGATGAAGAAGGGATTAAAAAATTTCAAAAGGAATTTATTGATAGATATTATCCTCCTGAAACGTATGATAATTTAGGTCAAGGAAAGGTTGAAGACTTTGGACATTTTGTTGCAAGTATTATTGAAAATCCATTTACGAATGGTTCTGTCTTAAGATTTGATGGCGGAATGAGAATGTAAACTTTGTTCCAAAATTAGTCTGTTTTATCTTTGTTCATAAAATACAATACTGTATAATACAGTATTACTGATACAGGGATAGTAGTATCATATATTACATGTCCGCCATAGTTTTTAACAAAACTATCACAATATACAGCTTCAATGTAACCAATCATAGTTATTGGCAGATGTATTATGCCTGCCTTGATATCATAATATACATCCTTATCTGTTTCGTTTAATTCAGACAAAGAACCAATGAACATAAGTACGGTTTGTACATAAGTAAAACTATAGTTAATTGGTACCATTAGTGTTGCCATTAATGTATGAATAACCGAATTAACTCTCCATCTTAATAAATTACCATTCAAGTCAGCCGCTTTTATTAGGGAATACCAAAATTGATACAGTACACATACACTAAAGACTTTAAAATACGTGTTTTTATAAGAATAAAAAATCGGTTTATCTGACATTGATTCCATAAATGATAGATTCAAATGACCTAATCCATGAGAAAATACAGCAACAGCATTAACCTGAACTGGTTTCATTAATTTATTATTCAAATCAATATCCGAACTAAGTCTCGTGTATTTATACATTAAAAATAATATGAGTGAAAACATTGTATCTGAATAAAATGCTAATGCATGACTTTGATATAGAAAATGGCTATCTTTATTTGATATACAAAAACCGTCTTCAATAAAAGATTTCGAAAATATATTGGTAAACAACAATGAATACAAAAACCCAAACTGTGATAATAAAACAACTCCGTGACAATAATCACCAATTCTAATCATATTCATAGAATACGAACAAAAACTTATATTAGAAAAATGATAAAGGCTTACTATTTATAGATAATAAGATGAGTTGGTCAGACTTTTTAGAACAAGAACAAGAAGAGCTTGAAAAAATCAATGAGTTTCTTGATTCTGAAAAAGAACAATTTGGGGAAGAATTACTTATTCTACCACCAGCTGAAATGATATTTTCTGCATTTGATATTTGTCCACTTGAAAAAGTAAAAGTATGTATCTGGGGTCAAGACCCATATCATAATAGGGGTGAGGCTATGGGATTATGTTTTAGTGTACCAAGTACAGTAAAAATTCCTCCATCTTTAAGAAACATTTACAAGGAATTAGAAAGTGATCTCAATATTAAGAAAGATAGTGGTGATTTGTCTTTATGGGCACAACAGGGGGTATTGTTGCTAAATAGTGCATTAACTGTTCGTGAACATTGTCCCAATAGCCATCAAAAACATTGGAGAAATTTTACAAATCATGCTATTGAATATTTATCGAATAATACGAGTGGAGTTGTATTCATATTATGGGGTAATAATGCTAAGCAAAAAGAGAAACTAATTGATACATCAAAACATCATATTTTGAAGGCTACGCATCCGAGTCCTTTGTCGGCAAACAGAGGCGGATTCTTTGGCTGTAAACATTTCAGTCAAACAAATCAAATTTTAGAAAATCAAAATATGACACCTATTCAATGGTAATATTTAGAGGCTTTTAATAAAGGCTTCAAAAGCACCGTAAGTTCTTTCACCGGCATAATCCGAAACACCATCGGGCGAGATGACTTTGATGGTTGGGAATCCTTCAACGCCGAATTCTTTCATCATTCCCTTGTATTTTTCACAATCAACGGAAAGAATGCGTACTTTTTTTCCGTTCAATTCAATATTGTCGTAATCTCCGACTAATTTATCCCAAACTGGCACAAGTCTCTTACAGTATCCACACCAGTTAGTGTAAAATTTAACGATAGCTACACCATCTTCTGGGCATTTGCTCTTAAGATCCGCAGAGGAGGTAACCTCAGTTTCATTCGAGCTGAATGATTCACTAACTCTCAATAATCCACAGATGATTAAGAGAGATACAAGACATAATCCTACCGCGAATAGCATTTTTTTTGTACTGACCGAACACTTCATTTAATATTGCTAAAGATTTTTATTAAGAACATCGTAGTTTATTATGATTAAGTATGTTGAAATCGTATCGAAGATTTATAGATTTTTGTATTCAGGCCAAAAATTTGAAATACATTGTATTGATATTTACATCATTTAGTACATCTTCATATATTTTTGCTTTTATTCGACGACTTAAAAATAAGAAAATAGAAAATGAGAATCCGATTACAGAAGATGAAATTAGAGAATATCAGAAAAAATGGGCGGATGGTGTTATACTGATAGGTAATTTGTATTCACACAATGAACATTATGAAGCATATGCCAAATTTTTTGTACAAGATTTGTATAACACTTTTCCAGACGTATTGTTTAAACCAACAAAAGCATCTGTGGTTAAGTTTCGCAATACTTATGAAGATGCTTTATCATATTTCATAACAGGTGATATTATTGAAGATACCGGTTTTGCATTGGAACAATGGTCCGATATAGATTTTAAAAACAATAAGATTTACATTCAAGGTAACATTGCAACTGTAATGGGAGAATATACTTTTAAGAGTGATAAGACAAACAAAGTCATAACCGCCGAATATACATTTGGATATTTGAAGTGTAAAGAATCTAATAAACTAAAGATTTATCTTCAGCATTCATCGATTCCTTATAAATTGGATTCTGACTTATTTAATATTATTCGCTGTATGTAATGATAATTAATGTGATTATTCTTTTGATAGTTATCTTTATAATTTATGTTCGAATCAGATTCATAAATAAGGATACATTATTCAGTATTCTAAGTGATAAAGACTATCTGAATAAGTTTACAAAACAGGATATGTATGTAAGAGGTGTGAAAAGCATTGAAGAATATACACAGAAAAATATTCGTGAGTCAGTATCTTCTCCCTCTTTCTTTGAAAAACTAAGACTAATATGGCTAACTTTTATAATAGATTTGAAAATACTGATTGGAAATAACAACAAAGCCTATTTTGATAAAGTAAAATTTACAAGAATCCCGTGGAAAATAGGAGTAGTAAATGGGAATTCATACGAAGCCGGCTTTCCACATACTCGCAACGGGAATATTATATTTTCACGTAATAGTTTCTATACATCAAATGAGGATCTATCCAGAGTACTTCTTCATGAAAAGGTTCATGTATATCAATATTTATACAAGAAAGATGCTGAAAAGTACATTAAAAGTAAAAATCTGAAAAGAATAAAAAGGGGTAAAAATGTTAGAGCAAATCCGGATATAGATGACTATTCGTATCAAGATTCGAGTGGTAACATATACCAAGCAGTATACAGAAAGAATGCCAAATCAATAGGTGATGTCGATTACGATATGGGTAAGTCCCAATATTATGAACATCCATATGAATCAATGGCGATTGAAATGGAAAAAATGGTCTGATAACTTACTAATTCTTAGTATTAAAAATCACTATTTCGCAATGTTCTGAATTCATATTATGATACGAAATGGTATTTATTTTCATGGGGGCGCGGGAGCGTTTCCTTATTATTTAGGAATAGCAAGATATTTACAAGAAAATTATGATTTAAATAATGTAGCATTTGCAGGATGTTCTGCTGGATGTTTTCCTGCAATTGCGCTAAGTGCAGAAATATGTGATGGAACATTTTATGAGAAAGTTCTGTTACCAAGTGTGAAGGATATACAAAAGACGAACAAGACTAATGGTTTAATGTTCAAGGATGCAATGATAGGTTCTGATTGGATTAAGCATTTGAAAAAACATGTTAAGGTTGCAATAGAAGCATCTGGTAATTTTAACAAAATTAACAGTAAATGTTCTCTTCTTGTTACAAATGTTAGTTTTGATAATATACAATCTCAATTCATTAGGAGTTGGAACTCGGTTGATGATTTGATTGAATGTTGTATAACATCTGCATGGATACCTGTAATATTCGGAGGGATATTCAAAGAATTTAGAAAGGGGGATTGTATTGATGGCGGTATTGGAAATATATTTTCAAATAAAAATCATAATCCGGATTATAATCACAATTGGTTACACATAAATCTTGGAACATTTGGTCGTTTTGAGAACGATATATTTACGACTTTACATAATTTCATTTCATTAACATTCTCTGCGAATGAAGAATATGTACTGAATCTTATGAAACAAGGATATATAGATGCTAAACAAAATGATAAATATTTTAAGAACTTTAGCAAATTGAAAAAATAGCTTATTAATAATAATGAGCATGAAATTATATACATCTTTAGTTTGTTGTGCAAGCGTAATAATTTTCGTGGTTTCTCTCTATTTTGTATTATCTTCTTTTGGAATAATTGAGAATTATACATCGTGTGGTGGCCATGTACATGGTGATGAGGTTAAAGAAAATGAAAATAAGATCCTTGAAGAGTTAACAATTCTGGAAAAACCATCAAAATTATTAAATTTTGATGATTTACTAAGAGATTATGTTGGAGAGGGAAAGGAAAATCTCGCAAGAAAGATTGACCGTCTTAAATTACTTGAAGAATTTAAACAAACTCTTGATAAATAGACCCAAAATATTATATGTATAAATTATAAATGAATCTTGTATATTTAGCAAGCCCAATCTATATTATTGGAGCAATATTACTATTTATGGTGGTTGTCGGAATGTTATACAAACTCTTTTGCATAAATGTAAAGGAATCTTTTAACGATGCGGAATCTATTTTAGGAGAAATTGAAGATTTTGATGAGGAAGCTGAGGAAGAGGAGGAAGATGAAGAGGAGGAAGAGTATGATGAGGACGAGTATGATGAGGAAGAGTATGATGAGGAAGAGTATGATGAGGAAGGTGATGAAGGCTATGATGAGTATGATGAATATGATGAGTATGATGAGTATGATGAATATGATGATTAATCCTTAAACTGGTGTTCTGTTGAATCTTCACCTTGTATTTGCGTACTGTATGAATCACCAAGTGCGGTTGTTAAACATGTATCAATTAATTCAGAACCACTGAATTGTTGATGTGTGAGTATATCAAGATTCATATCCTTTTCCTTGTCTTGAATATTGTTTACATAAGCAAACATACTATTATCTTTGTAGTCTCTTGAAAATTGAGCAGCTGCCAAACCATTAAGGTGAAAACCAGCTAATGTAATAAAGGACCATTGATATCCCAATTTACCAAGTTGTTGGTGATATTCCTTCATATCACCTATTGTAAGGCCACTAGAAGCCCAATTGAAACTTGGTGAAGTATTTATTGCCAGAAAAGCATTTTTCTTATCAACACCTTCTGCAAAAATTCTAGCATCTTCTAAGGAGGGTGTATCCAATTCACACCATAAAACATCAGCATATGGAGCCATGGCATTAGCTCTTGCAATTGCAAGGTCCAAACCACAATCAACATGATAATATCCTTCAGGAGTTCTATTTGAAAGTAAACTATCTATTTTTGGGTCAGATGAATTTTTAATTATAAATGGCATATCAACTGGGTCTATATCTGAGTCTATAAATTTAGCGGATTTGGCATCTGTTCTACCAATAATTATAGTATCTGTACCCATAATATCGCATTGTAATCGCGCCGCCTTTAGTCTACTAATCTGTTCTTGTATTGAACATAATACCTTACCACCCTGATGTCCGCATTTTTTAGCACCGTTTTTCTGGTCTTCAATATGAATACCTGCTGCGCCAGCTTCTACAAACATTTGTGTTAATTTCATAACTGTAGATGGTCCGCCGTGACCGGCATCTGCATCAGCAATAATAGGTCTAAAATAATCAATGTTTTTTTTAGAATCAGGTATTCTAATATTTCTCTCGAACTGTTTTCTATCATGAAAGATTTGAGAGCGAAACAATTGGTCAACTTTTTTAGGTACAGAGTCATAGGGATAATCTGCTAAATCTGGTCCAGGCAAGTTATTACTACTTGCGGTAGAAGATGTTTGCCAACCAGAAACATAAACAGTACTTAGATATTCCGACATTTGTGTTACTTGTAATGGGTCTAATGCCCCATATGTATATTCACATTTCTTGTTTTTTTTGGAATCTTCAAGAATATTCCAAAATTTTTTTGAAGTTCTATTTGATAATTGTTCGACAGGACTTTGACTACCCTGTAATGTAACTATTTGTTCTGCATTCCATGTTCTAGATACATTCTTAAATCTTGGTCTATTTAACCACTTTGAGACATTTCTTACTCTATGTTTAAAAGACATAATAATATATTAATGATTCGTTCTTAAATAATCTATGCATACATATCTTCATCCGAATCTTCTTTTGATTCTTCAAATCCACTAGGTCTTAAATCTGATTGAAGTTGGTCAAGTATATCCTCATAACGTCTACCTTTTGCTAATTCTTCTTTAAAAAATTTATTTTTGTATTCTCTATGCCAAATTGCTGTTAATAAACCAATATCTTCTGTCAAATGTGTTTTTTCCATTTCTTTTTTATGTTCAGGTGCATGCATAAAATCAAATAATATATTCATATCTTCACTCGTTGGTATTTCCTTCATTTCTCGTGTGTATTTTTCATGCTTAGCAATATCGATTAACATTTTTCTATCACCCCATTTGAATATTTGTTTTAATCCATAGTGAGGTATAGTTTTATTCTCATTTGTAGTATCATTAAGCCAATCTAAAAGCTGAATAATGCTTTTGTTGTTCAGTTTTTCAACGAATCTTTTATAAATCTCTTGTGCGGAATAGTTGTTCATCCACTGAAAACGCTTAAAAATCTCAGCAGAATTCTCTCTTTCAAGTTGTGATGCGTGTTTATGTTCATCTTTTTGATAATATTCTTCCAATCCGAAAAGTATCTTTTCAGACCAATTATATCTGTCTATTAGTTCTTTATCTGAAATCGATTTTATAGTTTTACCTATGTATGCCTGATTCATCATTTCTTCTTCTTTAGTGGAAGCTACAAATACCTTATTAAAAAACTCAGCATTTTTTTTTCTTTGTTTTTCCGCTTCTTCAGATTCTTCTTTAAGCTCTTTTTTAGCTGCATTTAAAGCTTCTTCTGAAAGTACATCTGCTACAAGATCTTTTAAATCTTCTCTGAAATTGGTACTTTCATCATCTTCTTCTTCAGAATCGCTTTTTATAGCTAATTCTTGAAAGGCCAACTGGTCTTCTTCACTAAGTGGTTGTTCTTCTATTTCATCATCATAATCAAGCTTAGAGTTAGCTACATAATCATCAATTTCAGCTTGATTTTCATCTTTGTATTCTGTTTTTGATTCTTCTTTATTTTTGAAAAACAAATTATGTACGTCTTGTATTGAAAAAACTTTAGGTTTTTCTAATTCACTCGTATCTATAATATCATTTCTTTTTGTTTTTGTACCTCCTTTATATGTTCTTCTTCTAGTGAGCATAATATAAATCAATATTAAAATACAGACCATTCAGATAATTCTGAATCTACATTACCACCAAAACATTCTTTATAAGAAGATATAGGAAGTACTTTATTCAATTCTTCATAATCAAGGTAAAGAAGAGAGGTTATATTTAAGAATTCAATGACTTCTTGATAGGATTTATTTGGTATTAGTAACTCCTCTACAGTAGGTATGTCTATACCATATTGACATTTATTAATTACAGGAGGGGAAGGAATTCGAACATGAACTTCACTCGCGCCATTTTCCCTTAATTTGCTTACGATACTTTTCATTACATTCCCTCTAACAATGGAATCATCTACGATTATGAGTTTTTTTCCGTTTATCTCATCAATATTATAGAGAAATTTGTTGTCACTTGCATTTTTTCTTGATTCATTGTTTGGTAATATAAAGGTTCTATTACTATCCTTTCTTTTTGTTAATATTTGAGAATATGGAATACATAGTGTTCTGGCATAAGATTTACCATAAAGTATACCTGATGCTGGAACACCGACAACGATATAATCAGTAGTAACAGCAAATTTATTTTTGTCCTTCTTAGCTAAAATTTCTGCACATTTTTCACGAAAATCTTTGACGTATATTCCATCGCAATAACTTGTGGGATTTAGAAAATATACAAATTCGAAGGCACATATTGAGGTTTTTGCTCTATGAGATGTATAAATAGATTCTATTTTTTCTCCTACATTATTACTAACTAAAACCAATTCTCCTGGCTTTACATCAGTATAATAAATGTATTCGTCTAAAGCACATGATTCAGAACTGAAACACACATTCTGTCTATATGTTCCAATACATAATGGCCTAATTCCAAAGCGGTCTCTTAAAGCATACATTCCATTAGGTGTATTTATTAATATGGAAAAGACCCCTGGAATTGTTTCTATCAACTCTATTAATTTTTCTTCCCAAGAATCTTTCTCCATATTTGATAAAAAATCGACTAAATATTTCGTATCATGGCCTTCAATTTGAGGTATATTTCCATTATGTACAAGGACAAAGTCGCCCAATTTGGATTTTCCAGTTAAAGGTTGACATTCTTTCAATTTAGAATCTATATCCATTTTGGATTTTCCAGATGTAGAGTATCTTACATGACCAATACAGCTTTGAACGAGTGGTTGTTTAGTATAATTTTGAAAAACATCCTTGACTAAACCACACCCTTTTTCTAAAACATATGAGTTATTTTCCAAGTAAGAAATGCCACAGCTTTCCTGACCACGATGTTGTAGAGATTTCAATCCATGGATTACATCCGATACACAGTCTACATTTGGATATTCTAAATATAATCCGAATATACCACACATAAGGAGTTATATAGAATTGTACTTATAAAAATTATTTAAGTTATTATACATTCTAATTCAAATTTGAATATATAATATTATGAAAGATATGTGGGACCTCTACAAGGGGGAACCTGATAAATCATCCAGCGATGAATACGAGTCATCAGAGACAGACAAATGCTCTGAAGACATACAGGAAATAATAGAAAAGAGATTACACCCATTCCACGAAAGGAATATTGGGCTTCAGAATGTTGGCACACGTGGTGGTTTGGTACCCCCTATACAATATGAAACAGATGAGAGCATGTTGAATAAGGAAGATGATATAATAAAAATATTTATACCAAAAAAATTTAGAAATAACAGCAAAATAATAGATGAGAATGATTATTTATCATGGTTTAAAGAAAACAACGACTTATTAAGAGGGAAACATTTATCATTTAGAGATATTACTTTGAATAGAATTAAATTATTAGAAATATTAACCACCGATGAGGAAGAAGTAGAAACTAAGGTAGTTTTATATTTAAATTTGGGGTTAAATCCGTATTTGGAATTTGATAATTACTATATTTCAGAAATAAATAAGTCTGATGTAAAAAGCCCTATAATGGTATTAAAACCATATGATATAGATGAAAAGAAGGTAGTTGATACAATCGCAGTAGGAAAATATACAATAAATCTTGAGGATCTCAAAGCTTCCGCATTCAGTAAAGGGGAAATAGACTTATCTCAAAGTGCTGCATCACGCATTGCTCGTTTGTTGGTAAGAAATTCTCAAACTTATGGAGAAGAAGAGGAGAAACAAGTCGAAAAGTGCAAAAATAAAGAAGATTGGATAAAAAATTTGAGGGAAGTATCATGGAGGCAATTACCAAAGAACAAAGCTTATTTAAATACGTGGAGAGATAGGAAGATAACTAAAATCAAAAAAAACAAGTATAAAATGAAAGTTATTGAGAAAATAAATGACTTTTTTTGTTCTTGGTATAACTCCAAAGAACTTTCGCGTTTAGAAAGGAGTCGTTTTAGAATACCAATGGCAATGCGGAATGTGAGGTCTAAGCAGCGACTGCTCGAACTTTCTATATTGGCGAATATAGAAAGAATGGCGGCACTAACGAGTGGGAGTGCAGATTTGGGAAGCGTCTTCGATGAGTTGGAAAACTTTGGTGTTGACGTATCGTCGGGAAACATTGCAATCATTCGCAAAAAAGTGTCTGACCAACTTGATATCATTGAAAATAGCGAACATGAACAAGAGGATAACCGAAAACGACGTCTTAAAGAGCTGCGAAAGATTTTGCTTACGTTCCCGCGCTGGTTGCCAAACATACCGAAAACACAATTAATGCCAGAATTGCTAGCAGAACAGAGGGCATGGTTTGTTAATAAAGAGAAGATTTATGAATTATTAATAGATTATAAATATGTAGATTTCAATGCTGCGAGAAATAATGATAAGATCGCAAAGTCAAGGAAGGAAGAGATAGGTTTTGATAAATATAAAAACAGTTTATTGGATAGATTAACATTATTACCAGTGACATCACTATGTAATGATAATGATGAATTTGTATATGGCAATTATAGTGGCAACATGGGAAACCGAGGAAGAGAAATAAATGACAATAGTAATCTGGGAAGAAGCCTAAGCCTTCCTCGATTGGTATTTGAAGATATGTTTAAATATATGAATAGGGACAACCAGCATCATGAACTTCCAGAGAATATATTGTCATCAAGGAATATAAAAAATACAGGTAAATGGGGTGGTCAGTCAAAAATAACACTAATATTAGAGAAATATGTATTAATTGTACAGAATTATTTAGAAACAGGTAATGATTCAAAATTAAGGAAATATTTGGATGAATCTGATTTCTTTTATACAGCTTATGTTGATGAAACGTTATATCAAGAATTGAATAATGACTCAATATTTAAATTATTAGAAGATGGTTTAGAAAATTATTGTAAAGAAACAGTAAATAATGATGATTTTGAATTAGAGATGCCAGATATTTATACCTTATTAGGATTTCATATATTTCCGACAAAAATTAAGCGAGAATTATGGAAAGGGAAGGATAATTGGGATGCAAATGATGACAAGTATTATAAATGTATATTAGCGTCTTTTGATTTTTTAGAGTGTATTAGTTGGTACTATATTTATGGATTATGTTGTTTTTTTGCACAAATAGTAGGTCCGTCGTATTATGTTTATAATTATTATTTGATAGACGACAATGAATATTGTCCCAATGTATCAGATAAAATAACAAAAATGTTTGCATTAGCATATTATTTAGTATTATATGCGAGGATGAATTCGTTTTGGAGTTCATTAAGTACTACCGCATGGCAGTATGGTAATACAACAATATTATCAAGTCCTAATTATATAAGGGCAACAATAGCAATCAATGCGTTATGTCTATACATAATACCCGTATTTACTTATACTTTATTTATAGAATTAAGCTCAATAACAGATTTAATTTTGAATTGTTTAACGGGAGAATTTTTAATAAATATCGATAATTTAATAGTAGAATTTATAGGTGAACCATCATTTATAAAGGCAATATCAAGGGATTTAATGAAATTAGCTTTTATAGAGAGGGGTTATCCTGAAAAGAATATATTACTAGCCCCATCAATTGATTATTGGTTATTATGTGTAGGACAAATATTACAAATGTTTCTTACGTTAATAATGACGGGTTTTGTATATAAGTGTCTTTAAAAATGGTAATTATAATTGACGTAATTCGCGAACTATCTCCTCAATAAGTGGAGGAGGAACCGCATTTCCGATTTGCTTAATTTTATTTTGTCTACTACCAGCAACTCGGAAATCAGCAGGGAATCCCTGAATTTGTTTAAGTTCATCTGGCAAAATAGGCCGAATGTAATAACCATTTCTATTTCTTAATGGAACAAATAGTCTTGGTTGATGGTCATAAGCACATATAATTGTCTTACTTGGTTTTCGGATATCAATTATTTCAACATGAATTGGTGAATCACGCTTTCCAAAAGATAATAAAGAATCATAAGTTTTTCCATTGTGTGTGCGTCTTGTCCTTTGATCTGTTTTTGTTTTTAGTTCCAAATATGGATGTACATTGTTTTCTGTTTCGTCATTATTCATATTTGTAAGAATACACTCAGATGGAATCTGAGTCATATCGTAATCTTCTGGTTCAATTTTTATAGCTCCTTCCATATTGAATTGTATAATACCAATTAGATTTGGCTCTTCATTACTTTCTATTACTGGAAAGGTGAATTCTTGGTCCAAGTCATTACGAATACCTACAATAATTAAGCGTTCCCTCTTTTGAGGAACTCTAAATAAATTCGCTTTACAAACTTGGTCATAAATCCTATATCCTATTCTTTCAAATTCCGCCTTAATAATATCAAAATACAACTCGCCATTTTCAGCTTTTTTTGTAAGTAGACCTTTTACATTTTCACCAATCAAATATTTTGGTTTAATGATATTTACCACTCTTGAAAATTCACAGAACATTGTATTTCTTGGATCCTCCACCTTCCTTTTACCCGCACTAGAGAAGGATTGGCAATTATGAACAATTGTATTCGATACAATATATGTATTATCCTCATTAACTTCAAAATTAAATACTGGTTTATTTGATACCATTTCAAAACTTGACTTGATTGAAAACCAAGCATGAGAATCATCAATATAGGACAAGCTTTTTCGTTTTAATTTATTCCATCCACGTATTAAATAGGTATCTCTTTGATTTACGGTTCTTCCCTGAATTACACAAGTTTCTGGTCTTATTGTCTTTGTAATACTGAATACTAATCCAAGTTTCAAATATAATCTTTGAATACCATATGCAATATCCCTTGAGACAGTTGTATAAGATATACTATCACTTATTACATTTTTACAACCATCTGCTATAAAATATCCATGTAAAAATTCTTGAATAAATTCCTCTGGAGCATCTTGAACCCATTCCGGAATTTTTTTACCATGAGCATATTTACCAAATTGTTGAAATATACGAAACCACTTAAAATCAGCACAACCAAATTTTTTACATTTACCTCCAGGTGTATCACATTTCTTATCAGTAATTGGTAGAATTTTACTAATTTTATTCACAACCATTTCTTGGTCAATATTATTAATCGCAAAACGAATCTTATTTGTATCTCTACCATCTTTTTTCTTAGTATCTTCTATCCAGCCATCTCCAAGAAAATATCCCAGTGTAAACCACATATTTTCATTATCCAAAGTTACCCTCTCAATCGATTTTTTTGATTGATTTACTTTCCTTTCGAAAGAAAATTGTGGTATAATATGATTCTTGTTCAATACCATTCCAACATAATCGTTCGAATTTAAGTCTTCCGCATTTTTCCAAATAGGCTTTTCAAAGAAGGTTTCGTATCTCCTTTCTTTATTATTCCATATACGCTTTTTTGTTCTTACATAAAATGGGTGCTCATTGGTACAAATAATATCTTCTGGATGATATTTAACATTGATACTATACATTTTTCCAGAAAAGTCTTTTTGCTGAAGATTTACAATCTTTTGTACTTTGCCTGTATGAGTTATTAGTTTATCTTCAAGTGTAACTTCTTCAATTGGTTTATATCCATTTTTTGTCAATACGGGAGTACCTTTTATAAAGCATGGAAATCCCGCAAAGACTAAATCGACATTATTTCTATATTCTTCAAATTTTGAATCAGGTATCTTTAAAATATTTGTTCCTTCTCTATCATTTAGTGATTCATCTTTAATCAATCTGCTATGTGGAAAATTTAGTTGATGCGATTCGATAGCAGTTTTATCATATTCATTATAAGCTATAACATTGCCTCCTGCATTTTCAATACCAAGACTATCTCCACCTAATCCGCTAAATAAGCTGATGGCATTAAATTCTTGTTGCATTTATTCAATATTTGTTCTAATAAGTTTATACTTATGCATTTTAGACTTCTTTTTTAGATTCTCTAAATTCTTCTGCTCTTTGATAACGTTCGGTTCTAATTTCTTCTTCATCTAAATTTTGTTCTAATCCTTTTTTAGATTCTCTAAATTGTTCTGCTCGTTGATAATGTTCTGCTCTAATTTCTTCTTTTTTTAGAATACTACCCATTGTATCAATATGTTCTAATAATTGTATAGCTTGATTAGAATAAGACCATTCATTGTCATACCAAATGGTAAATTTGTAGTTATTGGGCCCCATTTTCATAGAGGCAGCCGAATCAACAATTGTGGGATTAGTAGTTGTCATAAAATCAGTACTAACAAGATGTTCGTCATCATTTACTACAATCTCATGCCTTGTTCTAAGAAAATCAAATATATCATTTAAAGAAGAGTCTTGTTGTAAGGTTACATTCATATCAACCATACTTACATTGCTTGTTGGTACTCTTACAGATGTACCATATATCTTGCCATTTAGTTCTGGTAGTATTTTTATAGCTGATTTACTTGCACCTGTTGTGTGTGGGATTATATTATTAAAAATGCTTCTGTGTGTACGTTTCTTTAAGTGAGGTCCATCAAGAACGTTTTGTGAAGCAGTTGCTGCATGAACAGTTATGAAGTTACAGTGTTCTATACCATACTGGTCATTCAGTATTTTTATTAGAGGAACAATACAATTTGTAGTACACGATGAGTTACTAATAATACGTTCTCCCTTATAATGAAGATGATTACCGTTATAAAGATATTGCGGGATTTTATCCTTTGAAGGTGCACACATGATAAAATAATCTGCACCATGTTCTTTTGCTTTCTCCATCGTTAAGAATTTTCCTGTAGTTTCAAAAACATATTTTGAATTTCCCCACATTCCTACTTCTGGAGTACGATTATCTAAAAGACGAATCCATTTTCCATTTATTTCAATATTACTATCGTCCAAAATAGATATGTTTAAAGGTTCTGTTTTGTGAAAACTATCGTTATTTATATAAGACGCTATCTTATCAATATTAAAACCTGGAAAATTGATTGTGTCAACACGAAATTTTTTATTTAAAATTGTTTGATTAAAAATAGATTTACCAATACGACCAAAGCCATTGATACCAATTCTAATCATTTAATTTATAAGATATAAATTAGATTCATTAACTTAATAATAGTAATAGATGCTATTCAGAATATACCTTAAACTATTGTACGTTTCATTAATATTTCATAATGTGTGTAGTTTAAGTCGGATTAGTCCAGACGCTGAGAAATTCTTGACACAAGCAAGAAAATTGAGAGATGAAGTAAAAGTTTTAGAACAGGAATTACTTGAACAACGTATGGAATCCAATCCTACAGAAATTCCACAGCATATAAAATATAGCGAATCCTTAATTCCAAAGATTTTATCAACTAATATTGAAACAATTCCAAATCGATTTGTTAAAATCAATTGGGAATTGCAGAAGAATGGTGATACACATATAGAACTATTTGATTCTAAAGGCAAAATATTTTCCAAAGGAATTGGTAAGTGGAAGAAACAAAGGTCTCGTTTTGGTATTGGTTCTAATATAATTCTCAAAGCAAAAGGAATTGGATTCAATATTAATTGTAAATTTGTTTCATTATCAAGATATGACTATTTGTTTGCAAAAAATAGCTATAATAGATGTTTATCAAACTTAAAAAATATGAACAATAATTTAGACATTGCTAAAAAATTTTCGAATAATATTGTTACTCTTAGAGAACCAAAGCCATTATTTCCCATTATAACACCTGACTCACTTCTATATAAATTTGTAAGATCTCTGAATAAATGGTATTTAATCATACATTCTCGCGTATTAAACAAAATGTTTCATATAAGTATTTTTTATACTAGACAAAATATAAACAAGTGGAAAAAACTCGTAAATATTGGCAAATCTGAGAAATATATCAAATTTGATAATGATTTATGTGTAATTCAGGATAGGGGGATTATAAATATTAAAGGGGTTATACCTTTTAATGATAGGTGGATACGTACACCTAAAACATCTTTAACTCTTAAATGTAATCTGGAAATTCTTAATTTGGTTAAATCAAGAACTGGGGGGAGAGCAGGGGGAATTAAATCTTAACATTCGTATTGCGAAACTTCTCTTCTTGATAAGACGGCTTTTTCATTATCAACATCATATGCAATAACATCTTCTGATTCAAAAGTAAGTGGCTTCGATTCCAAACCATTAAGAAGTCCCATATCCGTTAGCAATAGAACTTTCTTTTTATCATTTCCTTTAATACTCTTGGTATGAATCTTTGAACCTAGAGTGCTATATACCCAATGGCGTTCCTTCTTAGTAGTTCCATGAACTGCTACTGTTGTACCGTATCCTTTAACATATTCATACACCTTGATTGGTTTATTTTCCTTAATAAGTTGTAAGCATCCTTCTTCTTCCTTTACTTTCTTTACTTTCTTCGACTCCCATTCTTCATCGCTTTGAATCATACACTCGCTCCCTAACTTTTTAAATTCTTGCCCCTCTGTATCGTATCCATCAGAAATATATACATCGTCTTCATATTCTGAACCACTAGAATACATCGCCTCGCTTGCAGAATCTTCATTCCTATTTTCCTTTTCCCAAATATCTCCCAAATTGCTAATATCACTGATGCTATCAGTGGTAACAAGATTCCATTTCTTTTTCATGGCATCATTGATTTTAGACTTCTCTGTTTTGAAAAGATAATTCTTAATAAATGTACTATGAGATAGGACTAATACACACACGGACAATGCCGCAATTCCAATATATTCAGGGTTAGTAATATCAAGATCAATCTTTAGATTCATAATTTATTTTATTTGTGTTACATTTAACTATTATTCAGAATCAAATCATTTTTTAACTGTCTCCACCGGATTCAACCGACAGTACCTTTCCAAGCATAACCAAAGCATTCGAATCCATAACCGCAATGCGTCCCATACCAGGTACCTTGTCAAAAGCCTCTACAATAAATGGCTTCAAGGGTTCAAATACAACTTCAGCAGACTCACCTCGCTCCAAAAATGGCGGGTTTTCCAACTTCTGTCCTCCAGTCTTTTTACCCATCTTCCAATTAATCTTTGCCATCTTACATGCCGTCTTAGCCGTACGGCAATAAATAATAGGGCTAAACCCAACCTTTAGCTGACCAGGATGCTCCTGAACAACTACTTGCGCTACAAACGACTTTGTAGGTGTTACCATACCCTCAGATGGCCTAAAAATCAAATCACCCGATTTTGGCATATTCATCTTGTCCAAACCCTTGATTGTCATACCAACATTGTCACCAGGTACAGCCTCACTATATTTCTTACGATGCATTTCCAACGAAAACAACTTCAAATCATTGAAACCACCTGGAGCAATCGCAATCTTATCTTCTACCTTCGCTACACCCTGCTCTACACGACCACAAATTACAGCACCTACACCCTTAATATTATAAGTCTGTCCAATTGGAATTCGCAAGGGACCTTCCAAATTACGCTTAGGAGGCTTTACATATTTCTCCAAAGCATCCAAAATTGTTACACCAGTAATTACTGTATCCTTGTTAAGATTCGCAGACCATCCTTTGTACCAAGGCATCTTGTCAGTAGGTTCAATCAAATTTTCACCATGAAATCCAGAATAAGGAATTACTGGACACTTCTTTGGCTTCAAACCAGCATCCTTAATCATAGCAGTCATCTCTGCTTTGATTTCATTGAAACGTTGCTCCGACCAATCACACGTATCCATCTTATTAATACCCAAAATTACTTGCTCAATACCCAAAAGAGCCAGTAGACGAGCATGCTGACGAGTCTGACCCTCAATCTCACCAGTAGCACGATTACCCTTCGCAATCGCAGCCTCAAAACCACCCTTCTCAGCTGGTACAAGAATCAAAGCCGCATCAGCCTGACCAGCACCAGTAATCATATTGTTCACATAATCTCTGTGACCTGGTGCATCGACAATTGTGTAATGATAAGAATCAGTAAAAAATTCCTTCGTGTTACACTGAATTGTAACACCACGTTCCTGCTCCTCCTTACAAGAATCCAAATAATACGCAAAGGCAAAAGAACCCTTGCCCTGCTCATCAGCCTTAGCCTGAAGCTTTTCCATTTCACGGGCCGAAATACCCCCGAGCTTAAACAATAGGTGCCCTGTGCTAGTACTTTTACCGGCATCGATGTGCCCGGTCACCACGATTGAGATATGTTGTTTACCGGTAGCAGTTTGAGCACTCATTTTCTATACTTAATTATGGTGAGCTACTCTTATATATAAAAATGATTTAATGAATCTTAAAGAATTATT
>CEQM01130206.1_pt1 | contig 18930 bp, 15 predicted proteins | sample 531111 | NCBI WGS metagenome assembly CEQM01 (sample SAMEA2621278, study PRJEB7988) | marine metagenome | biome: marine biome (ENVO:00000447); feature: deep chlorophyll maximum layer (ENVO:xxxxxxxx); material: "saline water (ENVO:00002010), including plankton (ENVO:xxxxxxxx)" | depth 120 m
CAGGTCAAGTTTATTCAATTATAGATAATTGTATCCTTGATTGCGGTGATGCTGAAAATTGTATTATTAGTAGCTATGATAGTTTAGATATATGCGTTGCAAGTGGGTGTCAAGATGGTTTCTGCTATGAAGTTATTGATAATGAGTCTTGTGCTGCTAATAATGGGAATGATTTTTACATTGATTTAGTTCCTCCTTTAGCATCTATATCGATTTCACAAAATAGTTTGGCCCCAGATTTAATGGAGTTATTTGTTTCATTTGATGAAAGTATAAATTATTCAAAATCACAAATATTTATAATGCATGATTCATATAGTGATGGATATAATTTAGAACAAGGCAATCAAAACGATATATACAATTTAGTTAGACCATTCCCTGGAACTGGAATAATTACATTTAATATTGAATCTTGGGATGAAGTAGGTAATGGACTGATATCTACTAGAAGTATTACCTATGAAGAAATTTCTTCATCAAATTCTTCAAATACATCATCTCCTGATGAATTGTTTTTAATCAAGTTTGAAGAAAATGATATTGCATCTGATGCTTCATTATTAATTCAGAGAAAAGAATATCATGATATTAGCTCTCGTTATGATATTCAAAGAATTTCGGACACCTATAATCTTAGCTCGGTTGATATGGAGATAATTAATGATATTGATGTTGAGGTAGTTATTCCTAATGAATATGATAATTTTGATAATTGGAAATTTAGACTATATAATAATGAACATGATATTACATCGTTTACAAAGAATGGTATAGTTTATGGAAAATTGAAGGAATTAGGTAATGTAACGCTATATTATGATTCTTCAGTTGAATTTTATGTACCTGAAAATCTTGAATTAGTAGGAAATTATCCTAATCCATTTAATCCTAGTACAAGTATTTATTATTTTGTTCAAGAATCCAATTCAGCTATTAGAATATCAATTTTAGATTTATTGGGTCGAGAGGTTAATATTCTTTATGATGGAATATCTGATATTGGATATTATGAATTAAATTGGGATGGTACAAATAATGCGGGCTATCAATTAGGTTCTGGAATTTATTTTATTAGTGCAAAGATTGGAGATGAGCAGCTATATAAGAAGGTGATGAAGCTAAAGTGATGAAGTATTTTTTATACATATTATCAATTTTTATTTTTTCATGCACCGAAATTCAAGAAAATAGTGAAGCCTTACCATATGATTTTTTAATTTCTGAAGGATGGGTTAATTTTGAAGAAAATAATCTAGATATGGCTCAAGATTTATTTCTTGATGTATTAGATTCTGATGGTGCTATGGTCCCTTATTATTCTGCAGCTTATTTAGGACTTGGTTGGACCAAGCTATATCAAGCAAGAGAGTTGGCATTTAATCCTATTAATGATTTTGATGATATGTATGATTTAAGAAGTGAAGCTCATAATTATTTTAATCTTATTTTAGAAGAGTGTAGTGATTTAAATCAAGATAATATATGTGATGATTTTGATATTCCCGTTGAAATAATAAATGATGCATATGTTGGGTTGGCATATTCTAGTAGTTTGATGGCTATATATGAAGATTTTCAATATGGAGAAAATCGATATAGTTGCAATTCGAGTTTAGATGGTTATCAAGAATATCTAAGCTTTGCTGAATGTGCAAATAATTGTTCTTCAGCTGATTGTTCTAATGTGTTTTTATCATTAACGGAATCCGCATTAGAGTATTCTACAATAGTATTAAATAATAACCCTGACTACTATTTTGCGTATGATGTATCTAATATTAATGCAAATAGTATTTATATTTTGCGAGCACAGCTTTATATTGATCTTAATGATTATAGTTTAGCTCAAAATGAAATTTCCAATGTAAATTTTATGGGTTCTAATATTACATTTAACCTTGAAGATCTTTATGATGACCCTTATAACTCTTATACTAGATTTCTTTATGTTGGTTTTGAGGGTGATAATAATTCTAAATACTTTTTTCCTATGACTACAGAAGCACACTATGATTGTTCTTATTCATGTGACGATTTAAATCAAGATATATGTGAAAGTTTAATTAATTGTTCTTGGACTGTCGATGAAATTATATCTCCTCAAATTGGAGAATTTATAGATGAAAATGAAAATGGGGTTTATGATGATGGGGAGGAGTTGCTTGCAGAGTTTGGAGCCTGTGAGGGTGGAGAGATTAGTGAAACTATTACAGATTGTGAATCTGAGTGTGTGTTGGGAGAATGTACTTTTTTAAATTATTTTTCAACAGTAACTAGAAACTTTACTCCAATGCTACCATGCTTAGATTTGATTGTAGATGGGGTCAGTTTAGATGAACAAGACATTATTCAATGCTTAGAATCATTTCCAACAAACAATTTAGAATATAAATTTGCTGTTCAATTTCCATCTTCAATTTTAGAAGGCTATCAGTGCTCTTTAGATGAGTCGGATATTATAACTATTTATAATTCTAATGATGAATGCTTGCAATCATGTATTAGTGGTGAGTGTGAGATTGTAGATTTTGATTATGCAAATTGTCAGTCTCAAACTGAGCTAGAGTTTATTGATGGAGTTGGTTGTATCGATGGCTATATGTATTTAATGGAAGAGTTTATAAATCAAGAATGTTTAGTTAACCAATTTAGAGAATTCTCAATTAATGAAAGTATTTCACCAATTACTCTAGAATCATCTTTTGGCTTTTGTCCATCAGATTGATTTTTAAACAAATTGTTACAGTTATAATCTCATTTAATTTCATATTATCAGTTAACTTATATTATTGTTAAGGGAGCTTTTATGTTTAGACTTTTATTTATATTTATATCATTAATTTTCGCTGATAGCCAATCAGAAGAGCTTCCTATTGGTTTTACTCAAGAAGAGTTAGAAAATAAAGATATTATTAAGCAATGGACTTATAGAACTGATCCTCCCATTGCACCTGTTAGAAATATTGCTGAGTATGAACCTATGCAGGGTGTGTTAATTCGTTACCCATTTGGTATATCCACATCTTTAATACGTGAAATGGCAGAAGATGTTATTATTTATTGCTTAGTTTCATCGAGTCAGCAAAATGCAGCATATAATTCAATGAATAGTTCTAATGTAGATATGAATAATGTTGAATTTATACTTGGATCGACAGATTCTTATTGGACAAGAGATTATGGTCCATGGTGGGTAGTAGATGGTAATGGTGAGTATGGTATTGTTGATTTTACATATAATAGGCCAAGGCCAAATGATAATAATGCTCCCTATAAAGTATCAGAACATCTTGATGTTCCATATTATTCAGCTGATTTTATATCTACAGGTGGAAATTATATGACTGATGGATTTGGTGTGTCTGCTGCAGCTCATATTGCATATACTGAGAATGATCAGTGTAATACAAATAATCAGTCAAGCATTCCTTTGCCTCCATGTGCATATGTGGATAATATTATGAATGAGTATTATGGTATAAGTGCATATCATGTTGTTGCAGATCCTAATGGTGAATATATTGACCATATAGATTGTTGGGGAAAATTCCTTTCACCGAGTAGAATATTAATTAGAGAAGTTCCATCATCTCACCCTCAATATAATATGATTGAGGATGTAGTGGATTATTTTCAAAGTGTCCCTACTTCGGATGGTAGTTTATGGGAGATATTTAGAGTCTATACTCCTAATGATCAGCCATATACAAATTCATTAATTTTAAATGATAAAATTTTTGTCCCAATTATGAATAGTTCTTGGGATGATGAAGCTTTGGAAGTTTATGAAATTGCAATGCCCAATCATGAAATTCTTGGATTTACCGGATCATGGCAGTCAACAGATGCGTTGCATTGTAGAGTAAAGGGGATACCAGATATTAGCTATAGCCCATTTCAAAATGGTGATGTTAATATGGATTCTTCAATAGATATTTTAGATGTAGTAGTCCTTGTTAATTTTGTTCTTGGTTCTGATATTCCAGATAATATGCAAACAATGTTATCTGACTTAAATGATGATGGAATAATTAATATCCTTGATATAATATCACTTATTAACGTAATCCTAGGAGTAGATTAAATGAAATGTCGATTATTATATATATTTTTAGTTTTAAGTATTTTAATTCCAAGTGAAATATATAAACAAGTTAAGGTTTTGCATGTTAGTTCTGATGATATCAATTTATTTCAAACAAGTGGGATTGAATTTGATCATGCAGACTATAAGCATGGTGAATTTATTGAATTTGCAATATCTGAGAATGATATTTCTATATTAGATAATTTAGGGTATGATTATGAAATTATTCATGATGACCTTCAGAGATTCTATGAAAGCAGATTAACTGAAAATTATACGAGAGAGTTTGGTTTAGGCTCGATGGGTGGATATTATACTCTTGATGAGGCGATTCAGCGATTAGATGATATACATGAAGAATATCCTAATTTTGTATCAGAAAAGATTTCATTAGGCCAATCATTTGAAGGTAGGGATATTTATGCAATCAAAGTTAGTGCTAATGTTGAATTAGATGAAAATGAACCACAGATTTTATATACTGGAATGCATCACTCTAGAGAACCAATGAGTTTCATGAATCTTTATTATTTTATATATTGGGTTCTAGAGAATTATAACATAGATGAAGATGCTACTCAAATTCTTAATACTAGAGAGATGTGGTTTGTGCCAATTGTAAATCCAGATGGATATGAGTATAATCGTTCAATAGCTCCAAATGGTGGTGGCATGCAAAGAAAAAATATGAGGAATACCTGTAATGGGTCCGCTGATGGAATTGATCCAAATAGAAACTATGATTATATGTGGGGTTTAGATAATCAAGGGTCTAGTCCTGATCCTTGTAATGAGACATATAGAGGTACGAGTGCATTTTCTGAACCAGAAACACAGGCTGTAAGAGATTTTGTTGAGCAGAACAATTTTACCATTGCTATGAACTATCATAGTTATAGTAATCTGCTTATTTATCCATTTGGCTATTCGTATGATAATCCTATGGATCAAGATGATTTAGATACATTTATTGAATATGCGCAAGATATGACTCAGTATAATAATTATGCTTGGGGTACAGGTACTGAACTTTTATATCCAGTAAATGGGGAGGCTTGTGATTGGATGTATGGAGTGCATGGAATATTTGCATATACTCCTGAAGTAGGTAGTAGTAGCGATGGTTTTTGGCCATCCTCAAATAGGATAGTTCCTCTTGCTGAAGAGAATTTATACCCTAATATAAGAACGGCTTTATATGGCGGAGCTTTAATTTCTTCTAATTTGAATATAGAAGAGGGGCCATATTTAGGTAGTAATTGGTATGGGATTGATGTGTTGTTAAATAATATTGGCTTGTCATCTAGTTCTGGAATTACAACTTTAGAATTTATTTCTGAAGATGGCATTGATTTTTCAGATAATTTTATTGAGATTGATGAAATTGACCCTCGTTCTTCTGTTAACCTTGAAGATATCTCTGAATTTTTTATTTCTCCATATATATCAACTGGAGTTGAAGCAGATATAACATTAATAATGTCTATGGAGGATGGTAGCCAAAGCATATCAACTATTACAATAATAATTGGTGAACCTGAGGCTGTATTGGAATACGGATTCGAATTAAGTGAAGATGCGAATAGCTGGGAATTATCTGGTGATTCTGATTGGTATATCACATCAGAAAATGCAAATTCTGGCTCTTATTCATTTAGGTCTGGATCAATAGAAAACAATCAAGAATCAATAGCATCCATTTCTTTAAATGCAGAATCGGTTAGCACTATTGAGTTTGCTTATCGCGTCTCATCTGAATATAGTACATCTGGAAATTTCTTTTATGATGGGCTTACATTTTATATAGATGATGCTCAAATAGGTCAATACCAAACAAATCAGAATGGTCAAAGCCCATGGATTAATCTTTCTTTTTCTATTTCTGAAGGGCCTCATGTTCTTAGCTGGAAATATAGTAAAGATGGAGGTGGGGGTTCTACGGATTGCATAAATACTAATTGTGATGATGCTGCTTTTATTGATGATTTTATAATGTATTCTTATGTAGATAGTAATCCAATATTATCTGGAGACCTTAATTTTGATAGCGCCATAGATGTTCTTGATGTGGTGTTACTTGTCAACTTCGTTTTAGAGTCTACGTATCCATCAGATTTAGAGTTTACAGCAGGCGACATTAATCAAGATGGGGTTTTAAACGTTCTTGATGTAGTTCAGGTTGTAAATCTTATTCTCTCATAATAGTATCCTAAAAAAATAATTATAGTATAAATTTTTATTTGCTTAGGTTGTCTGAATATATTTAAATTGAGAATGAGAATGATTCTCAATATCAATATATTAGATAATTTAATGAAGTGAAATATTGTAATTCTCTTTAGTGCCGTAAGAGATTGTAACCTATTTCACATATTTTGGGTAGCTTTAAATAAGCTATTTGCTTAGCCTCCTCTCATACTAGGTTAAGGCTACCCAAAATACTATAAGGGGAGATAAATGAAAAAAATAGGATTATTCTGGGGGAGTACTTCAGGTAATACAGAAATAGCTGTAGAATTTATGGAAGAGTATCTACAAGATGAAGGGTTTGAGGTAGAATCTTTTAATATAGCAGATACAGATGTAGATAAAATGACTGAATTTGATAATATAATTATTAGTTGTCCTACTTGGAATATTGGGGAGTTGCAAGATGATTGGGATTCTATATTTTTAGATTATGAAAAGCTTAATTTCTCAGGAAAGATAGGAGCTTTTTTTGGCTGTGGAGATCAAGTGGGTTACCCAGACAATTTTATTGATGCGGTTGGGATGCTTGCAAAGCCTTTTATGAAAAATGGGGGGCAATTAATTGGTCGATGCGCTACTGATGAATATGATTTTAGAGATTCTGTAGCTTTAGATGATGGGAAGCTGCTTGGATTAGGTCTTGATTATGACAATGAAGAAGATGAGTGTGAAGGTCAAATGATTATGTGGTTAGAAGATATTATGGAAAATTTTATTTAGAGGCTATAATGAAAAAAAATGATTTTAATAAAATTTCAAGATGTCAAAAATGCGGAAAATGTTCGAAGCGTAGTTATGGAAATATAACGTGGTATATACGGCCTAAAAATTATTTTTTAATACCTAATTTTTCAAATATAAGCACTTCTGGAATTTATACAGATTATGATGTTATTGATGATTCCGTAAAATGTGATCTGAGTAATTATAATAATAAATTAATTAGTTAATTTTCTGCTTATTTATTTAATTAGGTGATCATATATTAGCGTAATATTCCCACTAATACCATTTTCATCATAGTAGTCACGCATCCAAAACTTATAGTAATTATCCCCATCTGAAGTCCTAATAATAAATTTATTATTGGTAATAGTCATAGTATAGTTATTATTTACATCTATTTTTGCCCAAGTTTCAAGAGATGGATTTGTTGACCCCGTGGTGAATTCACCCGTTCCAAGATAAAATGTATTTAGTATCATATCATATGTATAATTAAGTTCTTCTTCAATTTGATTTAAGTCATTAAAGAGTGTCCCATTCCATGTTTCTGTAGAATCTACATATGCTCCAGCATTACCTATCCCAGATGTACCACTATTAGTCTTAATATGATTCCGTTGGAAAGCAATATCCCAAAAAGCAATCTCATTAAAATTTTGACCAATATTAGGTATAAGTATAAGAGAATCTAGAGTGATTTGATAATATTTCCACTCTGTATAGCTAGTAGCATCTATTATTTCATTATTACCTGCAGGTTCTGGATGCGATTCTCCTGTGCTCCCTCCGTGAGATTCTGGTCCTACTAGGTCATTACATGAAATAAGTAATAAGATTAGTAGGTAGGTTATTTTTCTATTCATTATAGCCTCTTGATAATTTAAAATTTATACTGATAAAAAATCTTCTTCCTGGTTCGTATGTAGTTAAAAAATCCTGAAAATCAGGATTTGAATTTTTATCAGTATAATCAAAGATATTTTTAATGCCAATTTTTAGATAACTCCCATACTTAAAATTCTTAGTGAGACTAATATTTGATATTATATATGCTGGTAGCACTAGGTCATTTCGATTATCATTTATATTAGGAAGACTTGTGTCAACTATTTTACTACTATTAAATTTTGAAGCTAGCAATATTTCCCAATTTTTCAAGGGGTTGTATTTTAGTTTCATATTAATTGCATGAGCACTGATTCCATCAACAACTTCCTTGTAATCACTCTTTGCTTGTGTATATGTATATACAGATTGAATAATAATTTTTTCTATAGAAGCAACTCTTAGGCTTATATTTAACCCATATAAATCTATATGTTTTTCATTAAAATACTGATAGATATCAGCAATTTGGTCATTATCATTATCTATTAAATCAAAAAGTATCATATCAGTTACATTGTTATAATAAAATTCAACAGAATTATTAATATATTTTCTTGATTCGATAGATAGGCTATAATAATTAGATATTGAGGGTTTTAAATTCTCATTTCCATAAACAGGTAGTCCGGGATGACCTTCATAGCTATAGTATATTTCTTTTAATGATGGAGTTCTATAATTTTGGCTAAAATTTATTCTATAATTATAACTATTAATAGCTTTCATAATTGATATCGATGGTGAGATTCTAGATTTATATTTTGAATGATTACTCAATCTAGCACCTACATTAAACTGAATATCATGATAGTTGAAATTATCAAGTATAAAAATAGAAGTTTCATTAATATTTCTATTTGCATTTTCTCCAAATATCGATTCTGTTATAATTGAGGATTCGTTAGAATCAAAAATATTAGTACTGGAATATTCTTGATATACATAATCAATCCCTAGTAGTAGTTGATGTTTGTTTAGTTTAGTGTTATATAAAATTGATGAAGAAGTAGTAATAGGGTTACTCCAAAGGAAAGTGTTTCCATTAATAGTATAGCTATTATCATCCTCGTAATAATATGGATAATAATATGATTTTAAATAATTTTCTATTTGATAATTAATCGCTATGAATGAATTATTATCTAACGTTTTTTTATAATTTAGAATAGCATTTCTACTTTCGAAGACAGGTAGCTCATCTTGTAAATATGTAGTATTGGTATTATTGATAAATTGATATTTATAGATATTTTTTAAATAATATTTATAACTAAAACTAATAGTTGACTGATCATTTAAATTAAGTTTAATTGTTTGATTTAGCAGTATGGATGAATATTCTTCAAGTGTTTTATTAATTGCTAAATAATCCTCTCCAGAATTCAAATCGACCGGAGTTAAATCATATCCGTTCGTACTACTGTAATTCATGTTCCCACTATACATTATTTTTTTATATCTAAATCCAAATCCAAGTGAATTAGAAAAAATTTTAGGTCTATCATAAATACTGTTAAAATTAATCCATTTTTTTTCTGTATTATTTTCTGTAATTATATTTATAACTCCACCCATAGCTCCAGACCCATACACTGTAGATAAACCGCCTTTTATAATTTCTATTCTTTCTATATTATTTATATTAAATAGGGAGAAATCAATATTTCCTGCAGATTCTCCTGTAACTTTATTACCATCTATAAGGAAGGCTGTATACTTATTATCAAGACCTTGAATTTTAATTTTATCTTCGCCATGATTATCGTGAGTTGATTGTATGCCTGGCATTGCAAATTCAATAGTTTCCTTTACTGTAGAATAGCTTGTCTTATTGATATCATCTTTTGTTATAACATGAGTAATGACAGGAGTGTCTTTTATATATGTTTCTTTTCTGTTTGATGTGATTACAAGCTCATCTATTTTTATTGGAATATTTTTAAGTATAATGGTAAGAGGATTTTTATTAATAGGAGGTAATTCTATTTCAAGTTTTTCATAAGCTATATGAGAAAATCTTATATTATTAAAACCTTGTTCTATTTGAATGCTAAAATAACCTGACTGATCTGTTGATGTTCCCAAATTTGACTTATCAATTAAAATAGATACATTTTCAATAGGTTTGCCTGCTTCATCCATAACAGTTCCTGATATAGAATGGTATTTATATTCAGCTGAATAAATAATTGATAATATAAATATGAAAAATATCATAATAAAAATGAGAATCATTCTCAATATATAAGTTTAAAAATAAACTTAAAATTATTCAAATGAATAATTATACGCCTTGTTTTTCTGGGTCCCAAATATATTTATGCATTTGGAGTTGAAGACGAACCTTTAAGTTATCTTCAAGAATCCAATTTGCCATTTCTTCTAATGTGATTTTTCCAAAAACAGGAGATAGTAATATTGTCCATTTACTATCTAAATTGTATTTACTTATTTTGGATTTGACCCATTTGTAATCATCTAAGTCACCTATAACAAATTTTATTTCATCTTTAAGATTGAGTTCATCTAAGATACTCCAAAGATTTTTATCTGACATTGCACTGGAAGGGCATTTAAAGTCAACTATTTTATTAACTTCTTTTGGAACGTCTTTTAGTGATATTGCTCCGCTTGTTTCAAGCATAACTTTATAGTTATTTTTCAATAATTCTTCCATTAGAGATATTACATTTTTTTGCAGCATAGGTTCTCCGCCTGTAACCTCTACAAGCTTTATTCCCATTGGCTCTATATGTTCTAAAATTTCTTTAATACTCATATCCTGCCCATCATGAAATGCATATTCTGTATCACAGTATGTGCACCTAAGATTACAGTAAGTCAATCGAATAAATATACATGGTAATCCGGCATGGGTAGATTCGCCTTGAATACTTTTAAAAATCTCATTTATCTTAAGAATATTATTATTTTCCATATTTATTAATTTATACTTTTGAGCAAGCTAATTTAATACTTAATTTAAAGCTCTTTCAATGTGTGGAAATAATATAATTTTGTAATGAGTAAATATCCTAAACTATTTATACCTGGTCCTACTCATGTTCCTGAACATATCATGAATACCCTTTCTACGCCTCAAATTGGCCATAGAACAGAAGAAATATCTGAGCTTATCAAATCCATTATTATAGATATAAAAGAGGTTCTTTATACTACTAATAATATATATTTAATTTCTCATGCAGCTACAGGTTTGTGGGAGATGAGTTTAAAGAATAGTGTTCGAAGAGGGGTATTGCATTGTGTGAATGGAGCATTTAGTTCAAAGTGGGTAAAAGTTTCAGAGTCTTGTGGTTATAATTATGGTGTTATTGAATATGAATGGGGAAAAGGTGTAAAAGTAGATGATATAGATAGGATGCTTTCAAATGGCAACTATGATGTTCTTGCAATGGTCCATAATGAAACATCTACAGGAGTTATGAGTAATCTTGAAGATATAGCTGATTTACTGAAGTCAAAATATCCAGATGTTTTATGGATAGTAGATGCAGTTAGTTCTATGGCTGGTATTAAAATAGAATTAGATAAATTAGGTATTGATTTTATCTTATCATCAACACAAAAAGCATGGGGATTACCTGCTGGTTTTTCAATATGTGCAGTATCAGATAGAATGCTAGATATCTCTAAAACTATAAATAACAAAGGGTACTTTTTTGATTTAGAAGTTTATGAAAAATATTTTAGCAAGTTTCAAACCCCATCAACCCCATCTATTCCACATTTATTTGGATTAAGAGAAGTCCTTGATATTATAAAAAAAGAAGGTATTGATAATAGGTGGAAAAGGCATAAAGGAATGCGTGATTACGTTATAAAATGGGCAAATAGCAAAGGCCAGAATCTATTCTCAGAAGAAGGCTGTCATTCTTATACTATTACATGTATAGAAAATACGCAAAATTGGGATATTGATAAAATTTATAACACACTCCTAGAAAAGGGTTACAGAATGGATAGAGGCTATGGAAATTTAAGGGGAAAAGCATTTAGGATACCTCACATGGGGAATATATATATGGAAGATTTAAAAGATTATATCAATCAAATTGAAGGAATTATAAATGTTTAAAGTTTTAATTACTGATCCTATTTCTGAAAATGGTTTAAAAATTCTAGAAGATGATAGAATAAAATTAATTTACAAACCAGACATTAGTGATGATGAGTTAAGTATAATTCTTCCTGAGATTAATGGTTGGATTATTAGAAGTGGAACAACTATATCATCTAAAAATATAAAGGATGCATTCAATCTGTCTGTTATTGGTAGGGCAGGGGTAGGAGTAGATAATATTGATATCCAAGCAGCTACAAATGCAGGGGTTGTTGTAATGAATCTTCCAGATGGAAATACGATATCTGCGGCAGAACATACCATGACATTATTATCAGCATTATCGAGAAATATACATATAGGACATTCGACCTTAATCAAAGGTGAATGGAATAGAAACAATCTTGTTGGGAATGAGCTAAAAGATAAGGTATTAGGAATTGTTGGCCTTGGAAAGATTGGTAGAGAAGTTATGAAGAGAGCTTTATCTTATGATATGCAAATTATTGGACATGATCCATTTGTTAATCAAGATATGTTTGACCCAGAAATAATTAAAATTGTAGATATTGATGAGTTAACTGAAATATCTGATTTCATTACATTGCATGTCCCCTTAATCGATTCTACGAGAGATCTTTTTGATTTAAATAGACTCAAGCAGATGAAATCTGATTCAAGAATTATTAATGTTGCTCGTGGAGGTATTATTAATGAAAAAGATCTTAGCATCGCTCTTAATAATGAGGTAATAGCTGGTGCTGCAATAGATGTTTTTGAAAAAGAACCTCTAGGTATTAATCACCCCTTTTTAAAAACTAAAAATTTATTGCTTACTCCGCATTTAGGTGCTTCAACTATAGAAGCCAAAGAGGGAGTATCAAAAGGAATATGTAAGCAAGTAAAAGATTTTCTTATTAGTCAGAAGCTATCAAACGTATTAAATATTCCTATTGCAGACATGTCTATTTTAAAACAAATAGAACCTTATTTAGATATGACTGAAAAATTAGGTGTTTTGATATCACAGCTTACACAAGGGCCTGTTAATTCAGTAGATATAGAATGTTTTGGATTGGCCGAAGAATTAAAGCCAATATCAATATCATTTTTAAAAGGATTGTTTAATAAGGTTACTGATAATAGAATAAATTTTATCAATGCTATTTCTATAGCAGAGGAAAGAGGGATTTCCATATCTCATTCATATTCATCTAAAAAAATAAGTTATTCAAATCTTATTAAAGCCAAGGTTATTACTTCTAATGGTGAATACTCGATATCTGGAAGCGTGTTTTCTGAAGACCATCCAAGAATAGTTAGTGTTATGGGATATGATATTGATATATTTCCTGAAGGTGTAATGTTATTTATGAAAAATAATGATGTTCCTGGTGTGATTGGTAAAATTGGTACATTACTGGGTAATAATAATATTAATATTGCGAGCTATATTTTAAGCAGAGAAGCTCAAAATAAATCTGCATATTCTATTATAAAATTAGATGAGAGAATAAATGATGAAATAATTAAAAAAATATCAACACTTGAAGAAATTGAAACTATTAATCAAATTGAATTATGAAAAATCGTATTGTTGTTTTTGCATCTGGTGGAGGGTCTAATTTTAAAAGTATTTACAATAATATTTTAAATGGTAAAATAGAAAATTCAATAATTTCAATTTTAGTTTCAAACAATCCTTTGTCAGGTGCGGTATTGTTTGCAAAGGATAGAGGTATAGAAACTTTTATTTTAAATACTAAGCGATATCCAAATAAAAATGATTACAATAATATTCTAATTCAAAAATTAGATAAAGTTAAGCCAGCTTTAATAGTGCTAGCTGGATACATGAAACTTATTCCATCAATTATAACCTCAATTTATGATAAAAGAATTATTAATATCCATCCAGCAAAACTCCCAGATTTTGGAGGAAAGGGTTTCTATGGAATGAAGGTTCATGAGGCTGTTATTAAGAGTGGTATAAAAGAAACAGCCGTTACAATTCATTATGTTAATGAAGAGTATGACCAGGGAATGATTATCCATGAAGAGAGAGTAGTTGTGGATAAAAATGACTCTATAGAATCATTGGCAAAAAAAGTATTATCTGTTGAGCATTCAGTTTATTCGAAAATAATTAATAAAATATTAAATAATTAGAGGAAAAAATGAGTAAAAAAGCATTAGTTAGTGTATGGAATAAATCAGGAATTGTAGATTTTTGCAAGTTGCTAGTTGATAGAGATTTTGAAATTTTATCAACAGGAGGAACAAAGAAAACACTTATGGAAGAAGGAATCTCTGTTACTTCTGTATCAGATTTAACTGGATTTGGATCTATAATGGATGGTAGAGTTAAAACTCTTCATCCTAAAATTTTTGGAGGAATATTAGCTGACAGATCAAATCAAAATCATATTAAAGATTTGAAGTCAATTGATTCTGGAGAAATAGATTTAGTTGTAGTTAACTTATATCCTTTTGTTGAAGAAGCAATTAAGAATAATTTACCATTAGACAAAGCTATTGAATATATTGATATAGGTGGGCCTTCAATGTTAAGAGCTGCAGCTAAAAATCATGAAAGTGTAATTCCTATATGTGATTTTAATGATTATGATAATTTTATAAATGACTACGATTCTCATAATGGTAATATCCCTAATACTCTGAGAGTTAAGTATGCAGCAAAAATTTTTAATATTACAACTGCATATGATTCGAAAATTGCATCTTATATATCATCAACATATAATAATGACGAGCTACCTGAGAATATTAATATCAGTGTTCAAAAGGATGTTGAGCTTCGATATGGTGAGAATCCACATCAAAAAGCAGGCTTTTATCTATCAGGTAATAAAGAAGTTGGTTGGAAGCAAATACAGGGAAAACAGTTATCCTATAATAATTATATGGATATTGAATCTGCACTTTCTATAGTTCGAGATTTTAATCAACCATCTTGTAGTATTATTAAGCATGCTAATCCTTGCGGTTTTGCAGTGGGAGAAAATAATATTGATTCATTCAATCTGGCTGTAAGCTGTGATCCTGTTAGCTATTTTGGTGGAATTGTTGGATTTAATAAAATTGTTGATCCTGATTTAGCCAATCTATTAATTGAACCATTTTTGGAATGTATAGTTGCCCCAGAATATCATAAAGATAGTTTGGAAATTTTTAAACAGAAGAAAAATCTACGTATAATTAAGATAGATGATAAGTATAGCCCTGATCAATATTCAATTAAAAATGCTCTTGGCGGATATATTATGCAAGAAAAGGATTTTACGGAAATTGATATTGATTCATGCGAAATACCAACAAAAGAAAGACCTTCTGATAATCAATTAAGAGCAATGCTTTTAGGCTGGAAATTAGTTAAGTATGTTAAGTCTAATGCTATTTTATTTGCTAATGAAAATCAATTATTAGGAATAGGTGCGGGGCAAATGTCAAGGGTAGATTCTGTCAAAATTGCTATTAGGAAAGTTCAAGAAAGTGGTTTAAGTTTAGATGGAGCAATAATGGCTTCTGATGCTTTTTTTCCTTTTCCTGATAGTTTAGAAATTGCTGCAAAAGCTGGAATTTCATCAGTTATTCAGCCGGGAGGCTCTATTAAGGATAATGAAGTTATTAGTAAAGCGGATGAGTTGGGCTTATCAATGGTCCTTACAAAAATAAGACACTTTTATCATTAGGTTATAATTATGAATAATTATTCACTTTCAAATTTTAGTAATATGCTTTCTAGTGATATTGCTATTGATTTAGGCACTGCAAATACTCTTATATGGATGAAGAATCAAGAGATTGTTTTAAATGAACCATCTATTGTTGCTCGTGATAGAATTTCAAATAAGATTATTGCAGTAGGTAACGAAGCCAAAGCAATGGTTGGTCGTACGCATGGAGGCATTGAAACTGTACGTCCTCTCAGAGATGGCGTTATTGCAGATTATAAAATGGCTGATGCTATGATAAGAGGATTTATAAATAAATTAAAAATAAGTAGAATTGCAAGGCCTCGAATCGTTATATGTATACCGTCTGGAAGAACAGATGTTGAGCAAAGAGCTGTAAAAGAATCAGCAGAGCATGCAAATGCTAGTGAGGTGTTTTTAATAGAAGAGCCAATGGCTGCTGCTATTGGTATAGGGATTGATGTAAATCAGCCAGTAGGTAATATGGTTGTTGATATTGGAGGGGGAACAACTGAAGTAGCTGTTATATCATTAAATGGTATAGGTACTTTAGAAACAATTAATACGGCTGGTGATGAACAAACTGAATCAATTATTCAGTGGTTTAGAGATCACCATAAATTATTAATTGGTGAAAGAACTTCCGAAAATATCAAATGTACAGTAGGTTCAGCTGTAAGAGCTTCAGGTAAAACAATTGCAGTTAAAGGTAGAGATTTGATTACAGGGCTTCCAAAAACTATTGAAGTTTCGGCAGATGAAATAAGACAAGCATTATCTGAAACTATATATCAAATAACAGCAGCTGTTAAAAAAGCTCTTGAAGATACTCCGCCAGAACACTCTACGGATCTTATTAATTTTGGAATTATTATGACTGGGGGAGGAGCGCAATTGAAAGGGTTGGATGAATATATACGAAATAAAACTGGATTACCAGTTCATGTTGCAGAAAATCCATGCTATTCAGTTGTAAAAGGTACGGGGATGGTTTTAGATAATCTAAAAAAATATCAAAACGTATTGATCCAGCCTTGATCAAATATATTAACAGAGATCACTTAATTTTATTGCTCTGTTTAAGCATATCTACATTTATATACTTTTCTTCTAAATCTTCAACTGTGACTTCTGTAAAATCTGAAATATCAGATGTTATCTCTAAAATTAAATATCCTCAAAGATGGTATTTTGGATTGCTAGCGACCCAAAAAGAAAATGAAATTTTAAAACAAGAATTAGTATTGCTTCGTTATAATAACATCCAATTGCGTAATAGTATTAAAGAAACAGATGAATTAAAAAAAATAATAAAATTTTATGATAGCTATCCAATATCTATGCAGATTGGTAAAATTGTAAATGATAATACATCTTATTTAACTAGAACTCTGATAGTTAACTTGGGGAAAGACTATGGTATTAAAGATGATAATGCCGTAGTAGATTTGAATGGTTTATTTGGTAGAATTGTTTCTGTAGGGGATAATGCTTCTCACATCAGGTTAATAAATGATAGAAATTTTAAAGTATCAATTAGAGTAGGAGAAGATTCATCATTAGGTTTATTTATTCCTACTCATAATAATTTAGGAATTATAGATGGAATAATTAAAACTGCAAAAATTGCTATTAATGATACTGTCTATACATCTGGGATATCAACAATATATCCTGATTCTATACCGGTAGCCAAAGTAGTTTCTATTAATAAAAAAGAAGAAAATCCATTTCAGGAAATTATTGTTGAAATACTTGCTGATTTAGATAATTACAACCACGTATTTGTAATTTTATGATTAACAGCTATTTGAACCATAGATTTTTTATATTATTTTTTATATTTATTGCACAATTATTTGCTCCTAAAATATATATATTAAATCACTCTATAGCTACTGACCTTTTTTTAATTTATTTAACCTACTTATCAACTCATAATAGCAGAAGTTATATTATCATTTTGGGATTGATATTTGGTTTTATTCAAGATATAATAACTCAATATGAACTACTAGGCTTATTTGCTATGACTAAGACCTCTGTTGGTTTCATTTTAGGTTCTTTAAATAATTATAATAAGATTTGGAATAAAAAAATTAAGATGCTATTCTTATTCTTAACGTATTTACTGCATTTTATTATTTCTTCTTATCTTATGTATGATAGGTCTGTAACACCAATGTCCTATATATTACAATTATCTTTTATGCAATCTATATGGACGTTTTTAGTTGTTTGTATTATTAATAAGTTTATTTTAATAGACAATAAAATTATTAATTAGTTTTGAATAAATATTATAAGAAAAAAATATTATCATATTATCTAGTAGGATTAATGGTACCTGTTTTGCTGTTTTTCTTCAAATTGCAGGTTATTGATCATCAAAAATATAAAAGACTCTCAGGTAAAAATAGTATCCGCTCAGTTGAAATAAAAGCTCCGAGAGGAATAATTTATGATAGAAATCATAACCCTTTAGTTGATAATCTTCCTACTTATAGCCTAAAAGTTATTCCTGTAGATGTTATAGATAGAAAAACAAAAAGAATATCTAATAATTTTAATATTGAATTACTAGAATCTATTATTGATTTTGATAAAGAAGCTTTTATATCTAAAGTTATGGGTAAAAATCAGAGCCTTGAGAAATTCATCCCAGTCACAATTAAAAGGTTTATTAAATTTGAAGAACGAATTATGATTGAAGAACGCATAGAAGATTTCCCAGGTATCCTTTTCTCTACAATTCCAGCAAGAAAATACGTTTCAAGAGTTAATCTATCTCATGCGTTAGGTTATTTAGGATTGGTTGATAAAGAAAAAAAAATACATCTTAATCATGAAGATTCTTTATTTAAATATTCAGTAGGAGATGTCTATGGTCGAAGTGGTATTGAGAAGGCATATGAATATAGTTTAAGAGGGAAAAATGGTATTGAATATAGATTAGTAGATAATAGAGGGGTTGATCAAGGGGAGGTTGTCCAGAAAGATAAGCTAGATGTTTTAAATGGTCCCTTATTGGTAACTACGATTGATTTGGAAATCCAGTCAATCGCTGAAAAATCTTTATCAAATAATTCGGGAGCAATCATTTGTATGGATCCTAGTAATGGAGAAATATTAGCTTTTATAAGTTCTCCAGATTATGATTTAAAATCTTTTATAGG
>CEQM01133932.1_pt1 | contig 18915 bp, 15 predicted proteins | sample 531111 | NCBI WGS metagenome assembly CEQM01 (sample SAMEA2621278, study PRJEB7988) | marine metagenome | biome: marine biome (ENVO:00000447); feature: deep chlorophyll maximum layer (ENVO:xxxxxxxx); material: "saline water (ENVO:00002010), including plankton (ENVO:xxxxxxxx)" | depth 120 m
AGGCCATGTCTCACAAAAACCCTTAATCACCAACGAAGAGGCGTGTTTGGTGAGCCTATGCCCGGTGACATGACTTGGATGAAAGAACGCTTCGATGAGTTGAATGAAAAATCCCTGCTGTGGGAACCTCCGACCCTTGAAGGACCAAATCAGCCGAGGTGCACAATGGAAGGAAAACCAACGATTATGTTATCTGCAAATAATTATCTCAATCTCACAACCCATCCAAAAGTTGTTTCAGCAATGGTTAATGCAACTCAAGAATATGGTGCAGGAAGTGGATCTGTTCGTGCTATTGCAGGAACGATGGATTTACATCTTGAGGCCGAAAAGAAAGTTGCAGAATTCAAAGGCGTAGAAGCTGCCCTCATCTATTCAGCAGGGTATACAGCAAACGTCGGGCTCATTCCTACACTGGTCCAAGGCCAACAAGATGTCATCATCAGTGATGCTCTAAATCATGGTTCAATCATCGATGGAGTCCGTCTTACAAAAGCTCGACGTGGAGTCTATGCTCACAATGACATGGGTGAACTAGAAGCAGTGCTTTCAGCCCATGATGATGCTGAACGAAAGTTGATTATCACAGATGGTGTTTTCTCTATGGATGGCGACTATGCACCTTTGGACGAAATAAATTCACTTGCAGAAGAATATGGAGCTATGGTTCTGGTGGATGATTGTCATGGAGAAGGCGTCCTAGGTGACGGTGGAAGAGGCATTGTCGACCATTTTAATCTTCAAGGTAAAGTTGACTTTGAAGTAGGTTCATTCTCAAAGGCGCTCGGTGTCCAAGGCGGAATTCTTGCTGGGACTGACATGACTCGCACCCACGCATTAAATCACTCCCGATCATGGTTACTTTCTGGATCACAGCCACCCGGTGTAGCAGCAGCTCAAAAAGCAGCAATCGAAGTTCTCATGGATGAGCCCGAACATCATGCTAAACTTTGGGAGAATACAGATTACTTCAGAAATGAACTCCAATCACTTGGTTTTGATACGGGTATGTCGACGACTCCAATTATTCCAATCATGTGTGGGGAATCCTCTACTGCAAAAGAGATGACAAACTTACTCCAAAAGGAAGGTGTCATGGCAGGAGCAATTGTGTTCCCAATGGTCGCTCGTGACAAAGCCAGAATCAGGACACAAATGTCAGCAGGTCTGTCAAGAGATGATTTGGATGAGGTGTTGAGACTGCTCGAATTGATTGGTCCAAAAGTAGGAATCATCTGATTATTCAGACTCAAAAGCATCGACGACTTCGAGTAATTCCGTGTCATCTCCTGCCATTTCGGCTGCGCTGTTATCTTCAACCTCTTCCAGTGCCTTCACACCTTCAAATGGATTTACTCCCTCATCGAGCATACACAACAGTCTCCAACGTGGGGCCCAAGAAAGATGTACGTAAGCAGGGCCAGGAAGAAGAAGAATGAACATCGATATCGAACTTGAAATTTCAAGGAGATCTGCAAAATCAAGACCGAGCAATCCCAGACCGATAAATGGCATCGGATAGAGAATAATCCGAGGAGGCGCTATCGGCATACGCTTGGTGAATGATACCAATATCAATGAAGCAAAACCGAGAAGTAAACACGCTGCCATAAACAAAGCAGAGAAAAAGATCCAATTCGATAATGCCTCATTAAACGAGTCAAATTTTAATGTATATGGAAGAATAAGTGCAAGGCTGATCAGGAGTCCATAGAACGCCCCAATATTTCCAGGATGAGACAGCCATAATGGCAAGCGTGAGAAACGACGGGATAACGAAGTTCCGAACAACAATTCCTGTTGAGGAGCACTCAGTTCAGAGACGTGGTCAGACCACTTGCTAGGAACATCCATAATTCTCTGGGAGAGAGTAGAGGTTTTCAATGCACCCTCTCATGATTCATGATAAAGGCTTATTCTTGACCCTTCAATTTTTTTGCGATTGGGCCTAAGGCGTCCTTGGTATCATCTTCATCTGGCCAATCTCTCTTAAGCAAACCAGAATCGATCGATTCTCTTTTCCGAGCGTCTTCAATGTCATCATGCTCTCCGTTGTGAGCATCCCTCAGAGCAAGTGCTTGATTGAGCAAAGCCATTGTTCGTCGTAACGAATAATTCTGTGTTCGTTGTTCTGTCAAATAGCCGAATATGGAATAGTTATCGTCAAGTGCTACAAGATTGAAGCCTTTCAACAAATCATCCTCGACTAATCGATACCTGTACTCGCCCGCTGATTCCCAGCGGCCATCGTGAAGACGAATAGATACCTTGGCCTCTTTATCACTCAACAACTCCATCAGAGGATGGGCGGGGTTAACTGCGAACGGAGTGTTACTCCAATCAGACCATCGCCTCCAACTTATCGTTAGAGCAAGAAGAAACAAGATGAACAAGAAACCTCGCACTGGCCAGTAAGGGACGAGAACAAAACACAGTTGGATAGAGAGGATGATCACTGCAGATTGAATTTGAATAGTCCTTCCTTTTCGTAAAGCCTGAGGTGTCTCTGAAAATCGAATGAAGCCATCCTCAAGCCCATCTGTAAATTTGCTCAATTTAATCACCTCGTTCAAGTAGCGGAATGCGTACTCCTTCATAGGTTTCATTCCACCGACCTACATCATCCACAAACCGCTGAATTTGTATCAAGTGAGCGACAATATCGATGCCCCAGAGTTGTGTCCAGACATTTAATTTGGGAACCAGTTTTTCCCATTGGTTCAAAACGCCCCTCTTTTTTTCTCGCTGATGATTATAGAGAAGAGCTGCAGTTTGAATCAAACCCTGAATTCCTAAAATTTCAGAACGGGGAGCTTCTCGTCGCTTCAGTGAATTCCATAAATCCTCCCACGATTCATGAGCATGCCAATATCGGGTTGAATCAAACTCTTGAATGCCTTCTTTCAGAAGAGCATCTTCTGCCTCTGTGAGTGGTGATGCCTCCATGTTTGGCCGAAGACGTTCTCTGTTGAAATCCTTCGGTTTTGGCCAATTAGGGCACACACTTCAAAAGATGAAAGGAAATCTAAGGGTTTGAGGGGTGAGCAAAATGTTCGATTTCAAACCAGGAGATGTCCTTGAAAGTCGAAAAGGAGGGGCAAATACGCTTCGTCATCTCGCACAAGAATTAGCAACTCTTGAGAGAGATGGTTCAATCCAAATTGAACGCCATATTCCAGAAATTGGCGTGAGAACAGGACACTTACTCATCTTTGATGGGACTCTTGCAAGCGCCTTTCACCAAGCGGATGCATCCCGGTTTGGTATTGAAGCATTGCTTGAGATCGAATCAGATGCCTCTGCTTTAGATGCCACTGTGAGTCTTCATGAAATGTCAAAAGAAGTATTTCTTGCTACGTCTGTCGCCTATCCTGAAGCAAATCTTGTCGATCCAAAGGAAGAACAAATTCGAGATGAAGCATGGTGGGCGAATGTACGCGCTCCTGCTCGAAGACTCGATCGAGATGAAAAATTACCAGAACTAAAACCAACGGTTGAAACCCCTGAATTTATTCGTCATAAAACACAAGCACGAATACAAAATCTTACAGGACCAGTTCTCAAGAGAGGACAAGCACTTTTGGAAGATGCTGTCGAACCAACAGCAACATTCGATCTTGCCATGGCTCTTGGAAAGCATGGGCGTCCACTCTTAGTCATCAGCAGGCAATCGCCAGAGCGACTCAAAGTAAATCACCAAATCGAACTGCAACATTGCAAATGGTTAACCGAAAAGCAACATGAATGCACCCTCGAACCTTCTCTCGAATCTATTCGAAAGGAAATCAACTCGTTTTTCCATGACAATTTACGAGCAGCACTTGTTCTCGAAGGAATCGAATATTTGTCGGGCATTCATGGCGAAAACCAAGTCATAGAGATGGTGCGCGGGATTGTGGATGAAACCCGTTATACGGATAATCTCTTACTCCTTACAACAAATCTTGAGGCATTTACACAGATTCAGCGTTCAAGATTAAATCGAGAACTTAAGAAAATTGAAACATCTCAAATCAACACATGGTTGCTGGATGAGGAATTACTTCTCGATCATCCTTTCTGCCAACCACCTGATGAAGAAGAGCTTGCTTGGATTGAAGAACATCTTCGAGAAAGTCTGGCTGGACTTCGAACTGAGGAGCCGGAACCCCTTCAGCAAGTCGTCGAACAAATTCCTCTTCCAGTTATCGAAGAGGTGACTGTAGAGGTTGAGGAAACCGCACCAATGGCTGATGAAGCTGAAGTAGAGGAAATCCCTGAAGAAGAACATGAGAATCCAGACATTCAGCATGAAACGATTCCAGAACCTAAGAAACCACGTACTGCACAACGCATCGTTCGTCGAAAAAAGAGCAAACCCTCTCCACAGAGTCATAAGCGGGTTGAAAAACTGAATGCCGCATCAAAACAGGATGTTGATTTAGGCTCCTTCACATCAAATTCAAACCAGTCATTAGGCCTTGATCATCTTGCAAAAGCCGCATCAGGAGTTAAGGAAGGACGGTTCCCCGAACAAAAGAAACCACTAACATCAGAACGATTGAATAAAGCAGCCGTCAGTTCAGCTTCCAAAAAGCATCTTAAATTACCACCAATAAAAGGCTCAAAGACGCTTGCAATGAAACAATCCTCAACACATGTAGAAGGAGAATCCAAGAAAAAGAAATCCCCTCATGCAAGAGAACATGCTTCGGCAGTTCAGCAGCATGAACCCATTAACGATTTTTGGAATAAATCCGATTTTGAGGATCCAGACGAGGAGGAGATTGTATGAGTATTGAACGTACAAACCGACTCAAAGTAGCTCTGCAAAAAGCTAAAGCAAATCTTCCTAACAAAGATCATTCAGCATCTGAAAATCGTTCTCACTTAGGACGTCTTCTCGACAAGCCTTCATCTCTTGAGAAGGATCGGTCGTTGCTGGCCACCCAACCAATCCCGGAACGCCCAATCATTGATGCAATTTCAAAAGAAACTCTTGGAGAAGATGTAGAATACATTCCAAAACTCAATCTAAGGAAGGAAAACAATGCTCAATCGAATGCTGAAATCGTCGCATTACGATTGAAAAATATGAGAGAGAGAGTTCGTATCGAACCCGAGACACCACTTGGAACACGTGTTGGATTCTCTGTTGATGGGAAACCATTGTGGGCATCAATCATCGATGAACAACGCCAATATTCATCTCATTCTTTGAACGATGATATTGCCCCTCTACAACCAGATCACCGTCTCCATCATAGCAATCTTGCACCTACGCAATCAATGTGGCCATTACAGCTTCAAATCAGTGAAAAGAAGACATTCAAACAATGGCGAGTCTATGGCGAAAACAAAGCATCTACTCAAGCATGTGAAGTCATCATTGACCGACTTGGAAATCAGATTAATCCTTTACTTATCATTGGGCCAAATGGAACCGGGAAGAGTCATCTGCTGCATGCTACTGGACAAAGTGTACTGCGATATTATGACAATGAGGTTCGGATAATTCGAGGTACTGAGTTGATCAGTGCAAGTGCCCTACCCAAGGATTGGCACGAAGCTTTAGCAAATACGGGCTTACTCCTCATTGATGACCTTCATCTGATTTCTGAAAATGAAGATATTTCAACAACGTTAGGACATCTTGTTGATCACAGCCTCAACCTGGGTATTCAAGTCCTCGCAACATCATTAACTGGTCCCGATTCATGGGCTTCTTCAAGACTTTGGGATGTCATGAAAAAGTCATCCATCGTGGAATTGTCACCAATTTCATCTGCCAGTCTCGCTTTGCATGTTAAGCGTGAAAGTTCTCTTCAAGGCTTACTGCTAGAAGATGCTCACATCATGCACCTTTTGGAACATACAGGTAACGACTGGAGAAGTGTCAACTCATCGATAGCAATACTCGCAAACGCCAATGAAAAAGGAGATGTGGCTTACCAACCTGAAGATGTACTACGAATTCTGGCCAATAAGCCAAGACAAGAGGAACACTCCTTCGAACAGGGTGGCACAAATATTACCCTCGCTTCCGATATTGTTCGAACTGCAACAGATGTCATTTATTCCGATAAAGAAGTTGGAGGCATTGAATTGCATTCGACAGCCATCGATTTACCAGAAGACGACTGGGAGCCGAAAATGGTTACAGTTGATGAAATTCATAGAGCAAATGATTTGATTGAGCAACACCTCAAAACGACATTGGATGAGTTGACTCCCGAAGCACCAAGTGTACTCGATACAGATGCAAGAGACAGACATCTAACACATCAACTTGGCCAATTGGAAGAGAGTGATGTCCATTCTGCTGTCGATGTAATGGTTGGAATTGATACTGAAATCGATCGAGTCATTGCTGAAAGAGAACAGCAAATGGTTCGAGATGATTTACGTCTTCGTAATCTTGAAACACAAATGGAGGCTCTCCTTGAGCGAACATCGAATGCTGACGCAAACGAACTCATCGACATCGTTGATGAATTACGATATATCGAACATGAGTTAGGTCTTGTAAGCGAAGATGCAATGGAAGCCTTTGATTTGGAAGATGAAGAAGCGAAGAATATTGTCCGTTTGGCTCGAATTCGCCCTAAGGAAGTCCTAACTGGTGAAGAAGAATGAGAGGCGCATGGTGGGCAAAAGGAGTCCCTTTCCAATGTCAGCCAGATTGTGGCCGGTGTTGTGATCAACCAGGAGGCATCGTTTATCTCGCCCCAACAGATGCAGAAAGACTTGCAGAACATGCGAAAATGGATGTCGAATCATGGCTAAAACGAGATTGCACAAAAACGCTTGATGGTCGCTACGTGCTACGTTCACGTCAAGGAGATGGTGTGTGTATTTATCTGAATGAACAGAAGCAATGCAATGTCTATCAATCTCGCCCGCAGCAGTGTAAAGCCTTCCCGTGGTGGGCAGAAAATCTACGAAGTCAACGTTCATGGAAAGAAGTCAAAGAGTCCTGTCCTGGACTTACAGCGGAAGATGCAATCGTCATCTCTGGAGAAGAAATCAAACTCCATGTTCATGCCGATCGACAATCTACTCGAGGATTTCGAATTTGGACATAAGTGCTATTCGGTGTAATTACCAACACCGAATAGTTGTTTTTCAGTAATTTCCTTTATACGGATGACATGATTCGGATGATACGGTGAGACAGTGACTGATGAGGCAAAGCATCTTCTTGAGTTGACTGAAAAGCACCTCGACATCGGCATGCGTGGCGTTCCTGTCGGCACATGCCGTACCTCATACGTCACTCCCGGTGAAGGTGTTCATTACTGTGGATATCCTATTGCTGAACTTGCAGAAATGGAGCCAGAAGTGATTGTATATCTCTTGCACAACAAGCAACTTCCTACTGAAGAACAATCTATTGCATTCAAGAAAGAACTCGCACAGCGGGCTGAAATGCCTGGAGATTTAACTCCGATTTTCTCAACACTTCCACGAGATGGTCATCCAATGGATTGGTTGTCCATTGGAATCCACTCGCTCGGAATGATGGATTGCAAGAATGATTGGAAGGAAGATGCACTCAATTTATTGGCTCGTATGCCTCGATTGATGGGCCTTATGTTCCGTCACAGAGAAGGTCGAGTTGACAATATTCCCGACGATGATACATCGCTTAGTATGGTTGAGCGATTTACAAACACATTACAACTTGAGGACGTTGATCAAGAAAAACTCGCAAAGATCATTTCAGTGTATCTTGTTCTCCACATGGATCATGGTGGTGGCAATCTCTCAACCTTCGTGGGTAAAGCCGTAGCAAGTGGCCACGCAACACTCTATTCATCCATTGCGAGTTCGATGAATGCTCTCAGTGGCCCTCTCCATGGACGAGCAAATCAATCCTGTCTCGAATTTGTACTTCGCGTTGGAACATCTGTTCCGGAAGAGGTCGAGCACTTTGTTCGAAAAGAACTTGAGGAAGGCCGTCCAGTCTTTGGTTTCGGCCACGCAGTTCTTCGTTCAGAAGACCCAAGAGCGACAGTACAATTTGCACTCGGAGAGAAACTATGTCCTGATGATGAAAACTTCAAGATTATCAGAACACTCCGAGAGGTTGCGCCCAGAGTATTAGCTGAGAACCCTAAAATCTCCAATCCTAACGCCAATGTTGACATTGCATCAGGTGCATTACTTCACCACGTTGGATTGACTAATCCAAGTTACTACACCACCTTCTTTGGATGGGCGAGAGTCATTGGAATCGGTGCTCAAATCTTTGATGAACGCGTGGTCATGCGCAATGGAAAGGGAGTTCCGATTTATCGGCCAAAGTACATTGCAAGAGAACAATCTCTCCGTCACATTGAATGATCAAGAATTCATGTCGATTTCGACATAGCCATCATTTTCTCGAACATCATACGTCTTCAAAGAAGAGGGTTTTCTGATTTTACCGAGAAGTTTACCATACAATGGGAAGTAGGGTGCTGGAGACCATTCGTTTACTGAACCATCTTCGGGATGGTATGAGCTTTGGTGAAGTGGACATCGTAGACAGCCATCTTTGATTTTTCCTCCCCAGTGTAATGGCCATGCCATATGTCGGCATAGGGCATTTGTGCCGAATATGCCTTCTTCTGTGCGCATCACTGCTACCATTTTTGCACCAATGGCCTTGCCTTTGACTTTATTCATTTTTAATTTCGAACTTTTGCAGACTTTTTTCCAGCGTCGTTCTTGGTCGGACATATGTTACGATGACCGCCTCTGCTTATGAATAAGTGTTCAAAATCGCATCCTATTTTGTTTCAAATCTGGAACACTGATTTATACCTCATTGTGAGGGCTATATTTCATGGAGAATCCATTTAACGCTCTCACAGAGGTATCTGTTACTCGTCCAAAGACCACAATTGCGGTTATTCTCGTTCTTACGATAGCCTTGGCATCAATGGCCCAATTCATCAATTTCGATAACAGTGAAGATGCTTTTTACCCTCAGAATGATACGACTGAACTGCTCTATGAGATTGAAGACCGTTATCAAGCATCACTTGACTTCATTCGAATTATCGATGAAATAGAACAAGATGATATGAAAACGGCAACAGCATGGAAGCAATTCGCTTTAATCGAAGCAAATTTGACCACTGATGAAACATTCCTTCCGTACCATGAGCCTCTATTTGGCGGAAAAGCCACGAGCGGCCCTGCTGGATCTGCTCTCTTTTGGATCAACACACAAGATCCAGTAACAACGCAAGAATGGAGAGATAGCCTGAGTGCTCAACTCACTAATGCCACTCTGGCCGATGAAGACAACTTTACTGCAGCGCTTGAGGATTTATCGACTGCTATCGCAATGATTCCATCTCCAAGAGGCCCTACGGCACAAGAACTCATCGATTGGCAACCAGGTGAAGTCAATTCATGGCTACAACGAATGGACGACAACATGTCAATTTCTGAAGAACTAGGTGCCCTTCAAGGCCAAATTCAGGGATTGATTTCGACTCGTACAAGCCCAAGCGAAATAGGACCTGTTGCTGCAATAACTGGCCCACTCCAAGGAACGATTGGAACATACTTAGGTCTTCAAAACATTGACCATAGAGGCAACATCATCAGCACCATGCCTGCAGAAGACAAGAACGACCCATGGTCAAGTGATGGTCCAATCCTCATCAGTTTGGTAATCTCAACTGATGCTACTAATTACGAGAATGCGGAAATTATTGGTGATGTTCAAGAACTCGTAACTGAATGGTCAGAGGTTAGTCTTCAAGAAATCAAAGCGTCAACAGGTGACGATGATTTGCGTGTCTTTACATTCTCAGCATTCCAATATCAACAAGGCGCCAACATTGGCAAGGAAATTGGCATACTCACGTCCCTTGCACTTGTGTTCTTGACTGTCATTCTATACCTAAAGTTCAGATCAGCACGTGATACTGGATACGTCATAGGCTTGACAGTTCTGGCAATTCTCGCAACATATGGTGCTGCGGGTGTCTTTAGACTCACATTCAACGCTGCTATGAACAGTATTCCTATTCTTCTTCTTGCCATTGGCGTTGACTATGGTATCCACGTCGTAACCAGAATAAGAGAAGTTATGCAAGATATTGAAAGGGAAAATCCGAAGGGTAGAATCACTTTGGCTGATTTTGAACCAGAAGTTCGTTTGAAGGCCATTCGTTCCGGAGCAATCCTAACATCAGCAGCCCTTGTCATTGCAATTTTCACGGATATGGTTGGTTTCCTATCGTTTAGATTATCATCGCAGATGTTCCTTGTCAACTTCGGTACAGTTATCGCTTTGGGCCTGTTTTCAATCTACATCCTGAGCATTTCGTTACTACCTGCCCTAATGACCACGTTCCCAAGCAAGCCTCTTCCATTGAAGAAATCTGGAGCAATGAATGAAACAAAACTTACTCGAAAGATTGGAGAAATGGCACAACACCAGCCACTTTACGTCATCATCGTAACTGCAATTCTGTCTCTTCCAATGCTTTACGGCATGAGTACACTCGAAGTTGGGTTTGATACACAAGGACAATTCGATGATTCTCTGGAAGTTGTTCAGGATTTCCTCATGATCGCTGAAGAATTCCAAAGTAGCCCTACTCCACTGTATGTTGTTCTGGAAGGAGATATTCTCTCCCCACAAGGATTTGAAGCGTATAACATCGCTATAGCGACGTTACAAGAAACGGAAGGAGTAACTGGAGTACCCACTGGGTTATGGGACTCTCTTGAAACATCTCGGACATCGAATGCAGCTCTCGACACATTGATGACAAATTTGTCATCGAATCCCGAAAGTTATCAGACGCTGAAAACATATTTGCTTGAGGATTCAGATGGACGCAACATCACAGATTCCTTGCTTCACACTGATGGCAGCCAAACGATTCTTTCGTTCCAGGCGAGTACATTGGATTGGAAAGATACGGTGGATTTTGAGACTGGTCTAAGCGATGCGCTCGAAGCATCAGCATCAACCGCAAACGGAACGTATTCAATGGAATTGAGTGGTCGAGCATTAATTTTGGCTCAAATCAGTGCCGATGTTGCAGTTTCAGCAGTTACTTCTACAGCGATTGTTGCTGGTACAATCTTGATTGTATTGATTATGATTCAAATCATTCGAACAGGAGATCTATTCCAGAGCGTACAACGCGGAGTAGTCATATGGATTCCATTGATCATGGTCGTGTTGTGGGTGTATGGAATCATGGGGCTTGCAGGATATCAATTGAATTCTCAAACCGTTACAATCGGAGCACTTACGCTTGGATTAGGAGTTGATTATGCAGTTCACTATGTCATTCGATTAGAAGAGGAAGCGGAACTGCATCCTGAGAAAGACATCGCAGAATGGACTTCGAAGACCACAGCTACGACTGGAAGAGCAATGTTTGGAGCTGCTCTAAGTACAGCGGGTGGATTTGCGATTCTAAACTTCTCAGGATTGCTTCCATTACGATTGTTTGGCCAGGTATTCATCGTAGCAATCAGTTTGGCAATGATCTCAAGCGTTACACTTCTTCCTGCATTGTATGGACCCTTTTTGCGTAGAGATGCAAAGAACCATTTGAAGCATCACGAAAGTGAATAAGTTCACAGCACTGGTCGTTGTGTTTTCCCAGAACCACGATGCCCAATCATTCGAACAAATTCCCATGGCATGCTCTTGCTGGCCATTGAGTGATTGATCATCTCATCAATAGAGGGTTGCCAATTCCATTTTGTTTTCCAGTACGAGAGCAATTCACGACGACGGGACACATCAGCCTCGTTCCATGGACAGACATCGTTTTTGAGTTCTGAGAGGACGGAATGATGATTGTCTTCATCCGTTTCATTGAGCAATAATTGTTGTCCTTTATCGAGAGGAAGAGTTGCTGGTTGTTGCCACCGAGGATGCCCACTGGGCAACCAGGTAAGTTCAGGATCGCTGTAATCCGTGAGTGCTGATAAGCCTGCATTGAGTACAGAATGTTCCTGATGTGGCTTAACTGGCCAAAGATAAACTGGGAACCCTTGTCGCTGCTTCGTCAATGTCTCGAGTTGTTTCCCATGCAAACCAACTGTTTTCCCAATAGGAATGCGATTCGCAGGTGGTACGAGGTATTCAATAGCACATGGCATCATTGGTGAACCATTCTTTTGATGTTTCTTCTTTAAGCGGTTAAATGAATTTGAAACAAACTCAGGCAATGCTAATGTTCGATGTGTCCTTCTTCCTCCAAAAGGACGGATGTTTGGTCGTAGAGACGACCATGGCCCTTTTACATCACCGTATTTTGTAGCCATGTCCATTCGAGAATGAAAAGCGTAGTGAACAATTGAATCGATTGGAATACCATATTGCTCAAGAAGTTGTTCAGCATGATGCATCGTTTTCCCCATATGTAGGTCATGTTTCTTACGAGCAAAAAGTCCGCCCGAACGTTTGACTTTCAGGCTCGGACGTTTTGTTTCTACAACCAAGACTTTACCTTCCTCGCAAACTGAACTCTGAATCTCAGAATGTTCCAATAGTTGCTCAAATGAGCAGAATCCAAACTCCTGAAGTTCGTCTAACGTCCAATTTTCAACATGAGGTGAACGTCCCGATAGCCTGTGAGGGTCGACTGAAACGGTTCGATCATGATGTACCACGACTTGATTATCGCTTGTAAGACGAATATCAAATTCAATTCCATCGAACAGACGCATGCCATGAACGAGACTTGAGAGCGTGTTCTCTGGAGATTGAACATACATCGGTTTCATGCAACCTAAACGATTCCTCTTTTTCAATCCCCGCTCAACGATGGCGAGTTCAATTAACCACATTATTGGTCATAGTTGGTAAAACCTCTATATGAGCAATCTTCGCAGGGTGACTATGAGTCCATGGACAATCATGATGAGCATGATACTGCTTTTGACTCCAGTTGTCTGCTATATCTTCTCCTTGAATCAAAAATCATCACGCTTGCCATTTGGCAAATGGGTTCAAACAATTCACGAACAACGATATTACATTCATGCGATGGGATACATCGTCATCATCAATTGGAAAGGCCTGACCGATCGATTAAATGAGCCAATAAAATCAACTGTTGGACACTGGACTGATTCCGTTCACGCACTCGAAGGAAATTTTGTCTTATGGATTCAAAACGCATTTGAGAATGATGTCCTCACCGCATTTCTAAATTTTCACTACCTCTTTGTGTATCTCTTCCTCATCTACGTGACAACTGTGTATTATGCTTACACAAGTGATCGAGACATGACCGATAAAGTGACGATGAATTATCTTCTGATCTATGCACTTGCAGTACCGTATTATCTCTTTTTCAATGTTGAAGTCACCTCATCATGGATTCCTGGCATGGATGCGTTGTTGTATCATGATGGAATGTATTCCACATTCTATGCCACCCATGACCCGCTTGACAATGCAGTCCCATCCCTTCACGTTGCGATTCCATTTGGCATATTGATGTTAAATTATCTTCATGTGAAAGAGAAAGGAATTGAGATGAAGGATTGGAGACATTATCGCTACCATATGTTCATTCTCATCAATACAATCGTATTCATTTTCGCAATCCTCTATCTAGGAATACACTGGGTTACTGACATACCTCTTGGCCTTCTTGTAGGTGGCATAGGGGCACTGTTTATCCATCATTTGCAGCCTCGTTTGAGAAATGATTTCGGCCCTATGCTCAAGGGAGTCTCCAAAGAGAAGGTACGAAAACACATCTTTGTAGAAGGCACAATTTTCCTTCTCATGATGGCAGCAATAATGGGAGCTATCAATTATCAAGACTCTACAAACGATGACCAAGCATCATTCAGACTTGGTTCTGGGGATACCGTCCATGACCTCATTCATGAGATGGGCCCTGAGTTGTCGGTGATGACGACGATCAATAACATGGACAGTTCTCATACCCTTGAGTACGTCATCATCACAGTTGAACTTGCAGAACCTGGATTTGAGGATTTCAAGGTCGATTGGAATACTATGCAAGGTTTAGCAAATGAACATTGTACTCAGAAAGTCGCTTGTGTTGCATCACTTTTACCTGGTGAAAAAATTGATTTGCGTCTTATTTCACCAAATGTGTTTACGTTTATCTTCCTCCACCATAGCGGTGATGATGGCGTGATGGAAGTTCAAATTATCTCAGAATATGATGAGTCCTCTAGTGCGATGAACAAAGCGGTTGCTCTATCGATGCCATCACTTTACATCACTGGTTTTGTCATATACAGATTGTTGCGATTAAGCCAAAATGGAAGGAATTGGTACGATTCCACACCGTCCCATGCTTGGGAAGAGGAATGAGCATTCCCTTATTGGGAGGCATCTCGTGGGCTTAACATGGCGTCCAAGACATCTCTCGAAGACGCTGTGTCGGAATTGATGGATTCTCCCGGTGGAGAACTCCTATCCTCAATTAGAATCCACCTCCGAAAAAGGGCTTTTGCTCTATTCGGCCTCTTCTTAGCGGGATTAATCGCTGGCTTCCCAATCGCTAAAAGCATCATTAAGTGGATTATTGATGAACAGCGACTACCAAATGACGTCAATGTTATCGTAACATCACCTGTTGAATTTATTATGTTACAGATCCAACTATCAGCAAGCTTAGGACTTTTCCTTGCATTCACATTCCTAATCATTGAGGCATCACTCAGAGGTGTAAAGCATCCAGTTGTCAAAGCGAGAGTTGCAGAATTAGATGTGAAAGTTCCAAAGCCGTCTTTAACAATGGTTCTCTCTGTTGCTTCTAGCATATCCCTAGCCCTTTTAGGAATCATCTATGCATGGGAATTACTCACGCCGATGCTTCTCGAATATCTGAGTACTGATGCACAAGAGGCAGGTCTTTCGACACAATGGAAGTTGGGAGCATATGTTGGTTTTATTCTTAATTTAGCGATTGCATCAGCCATTGGATTCCAAGCACCGGTTGTTACAATGCTCGCATTACGAGTAGGCATGGTTGAACCAAAAACGATTACAATGTATCGAAAACACATTTGGTTCTGTTCATTTTTGGTCGGTGCAATGTTCTCTCCACCGGACCCACTTTCGCTATTCTTAGTAGCACTGCCAATTATTCTCTTATTCGAATTATCACTCATTATTGACCGTTTATTGCCGAAGAGATGAGAACTGGAAGAGACGATTCTACAACAGGCATGTGGCCTGGGCGATGACCCCAAGCAGGTGTGTGAAAGTCTGAACCTACGGTCACACCCAATCCTGCCTTGGTTGCGGCTTGCCAGATGGAATGGCGCTCTTCGTCGGAATGACTACGATGAAAGGCCTCAATAGCATCAACATTTGATTCTTTGAGATGTTGAACGAGTCGTTGGTAATCAACACCATAGTAACGAGGATGTGCTAGCGAAGTAATGCCTCCAGCAGCATGAACCAAACGAGTGGCCTCTGCAAGTGACGGCTTTGGTCGAATAACACTGCATGGACGTCCGTCTCCAAGCCACAAATCAAACGCCTCATTCATTGAACTTACATGTCCAGCATCGATCATCGCTTGCGCTAAATGTGGGCGTCCTACACTTCCTTTGGCCCGACTAAGCACATCATCCACTTCGATTTTCATTCCGAAACCGTTGACCAATTGGATCATTTCAAGCATACGAGGAACTCTGTCATCTTGCAACGGTTCAAGCCATTCTTTGAACAATCGAAGACCTTCTGGATTTGGATCGTAAGGGAAATATGCAAGTAAATGCCAAGATGTTGGACTTCTATCTCGACCTGATTGAGAAAGTATGTCCTCATCCCATGGCAATTCTACATCGCATGTCAACTCGACACCTGGTACAAATTCAATCCCGTGTTCGAGTGCTGAAGCTTTTGCTTCCGTCCATCCAGAGATGGTGTCATGATCGGTCAAGGACCAAACCTTAACGCCTTCAGATGCCATATTCTTAGCGAGTGCTTCAACGCTCAGTGAACCATCACTATGCGTCGTATGAGAGTGAAGGTCATACAATTCGCTCCATTGCATAATTATCCCTCACGCCCAGTTCTTTTGAATCTCTCGTCCATTATTCAAAACAAATCATCGAGATTTGGAAGTTCTGGTACTTCTTTTACAGGCTCATCGAATAAAGAATCAAGGTCAGGTAATTCAGGAACCTCCACTGGTTCCTCCTCAAATTCGGGAAGTTCTGGCAAAGGAATACTCGCTATACCATCTGAAACAAATTCTGTTGGAGTTCTTCGAATTGGAGATTCTTGTGATGCATCAACACCTGGTAATGGGATGTATGCAGGGCCATCTGAAACAAAATTCCGACCTTCATCAACGAGATTTTCTTCTTTTACTGATTCTTCAGAAATCGTATTTTTTGTCGATAATTGAAGCGTTTCGGAATCAATATTGTTACGCTCAAGTTGCTCAGTTTCCATAGTGGATTCTGAAACTGTGGTGTTTCTTTCAGCTACAACTGCGGATGAATATGCACCAAGAGAACCTGAGGAGAGTGATGTTATGGCACTTGATACAGATTGCTGACTCATTTGTTGTTCATTCGTATCAAGAATGGAAGAAACGATGCTCGAAGTTCGTTGATTGTTTGAAGGCGAATAGTTGTTTGATACAGGAGTGGAAATACTCTCAAACGATTCAAGTTGCTCAGCCACAGAGGGTTGCTTTGGTAATTCTGGAACCGAACGTAGTTGACGACCCCAGAATGAAATCATTACAAGTAAGAATGTGGCAATCGCCCAAACGGTTTCCTGTAATGTCCAAGCTGTACCTCCCCAATACGATTCGACGCCATCTGCAAAGAGATCTTTGAACAGCGGAAGAAGGAGAATACGTTCACCTGCATGACCTGGATATTTTCCAGCGAATGCGTTGAAGAGAAGTGTGATGGTTGAAAAGAAAGCAATGACGGTTGCAAACGTCGCAATCCGAGGTGCCTTCTGCTCCATAGTAATCCCATCAGTCGTTCGACATCATTTCAGCAGAAGTTACAGTATTCGCCATGAGCATTGCGACTGTCATTGGACCTACACCACCAGGTACTGGAGAGAGTAACGATGCAGTCTCGGACACATCAGGATGAACATCTCCCGCAAGTCTCCAGCCACGTTCTCTTGATGAATCATCAACTCGGTTAATTCCAACATCAACGACGATAGCTCCAGGTTTTACCCAGTCTAATTTTACCATTTCAGGACGACCAACTGCTGCAATCAGAACATCTGCTTCACGACATTCTGCTTTGGCATCCTTTGTCCTTGAATGAACAATCGTGACTGTAGCATCAGCACCCTTTGCTGCCATAAGCAATGCTTGAGGCATACCGACATTGAAGGAACGTCCTAGGACTACTGCTTTCTTTCCAGTCAAATCCACATTTGCCCAACTCAACATTTCCATGACGCCTGAAGGCGTACAAGGTACCATTCCATCGGAACGACCTTGGACAAGACGGCCAAGATTGACTGGATGGAATCCATCGACATCCTTACGGGGGTCAATCAATTCTGTAAGCATCTCTTCATCCATATGTTTAGGCAAAGGCGATTGAATGAGGATTCCATGCAAATCATCTTGTTTGTTCATGTCGAGAATATGTTGAACGACAACCTCCTGATCAGTATCCGCAGGTAGTTCAACATGTGTTGATTTAATGCCTAAACGTCCACAAGAACGTACTTTGTTGTTCACGTAGACATGAGATGCAGGATCATCACCCACGATAATGACTGCAAGATGAGGTTGTACCGAGCATTCTGATATTCGGATTTTTAAACGCTCTTCTAAGTCTGCAGCACATGCTTTACCGTCAAGTCGAGTTGCGCTCATAGCACGTCGTATGACTAATTCGGTTTGAGCATTCGCATTCAATAGGATTGAAATTTTGGAGCCAACGGAGGGACTCGAACCCCCGACCGCCTGATTACAAATCAGGCGCACTACCAGCTATGCTACGTTGGCCTTGTTACGCCATTCTCATCCCCTTCATGAAGGAAACGGTCTAAACTCGACAAGGTCAATAGGTAAACCCACTTGCGATGGATATGGACGAAGCGCCCGGAGAGTCTCTCATTAACGCCCTTGCTTCAACCAGAATTGGTAATGACACCATCTTCAGTTGGCTTGCTCGCTATCAACAAGCCAAGAAGGATGGTCATGAAGCAGTCAACGGAACGATTGGATCTCTTCTCGAAGATAATGGACAATTAGCCATCAATCATGTCGTTGATGAAATGCTTCGTCAAGCCCCACCAATGGAATTTGCATCATATGCTCCATTGAAAGGACTACCATCATTCCTTGATTTGAGTATCTCTTTAGCTCTTGGAGAACATCGAACAGCCTTGGAAGAGATGGGATTCGCATTCACATCAACTGCAACACCTGGTGGATCAGGTGCGCTTTTCCTCGCAGCCTCAAATTTGTGTGAACGAGGGGAAGCAATTCTTCTTCGAGACAGACATTGGGGACCTTATGCTGGATTTTTGAAAGGCTGTGGCCTTGAGATGGCAACATGGCCACTTCTGCCAGAAGAAGAAAGTGAATACCCCTTCTTTGCAGATACTGCTTTTGAAAATGAAGTGGAACATCTTGCATCAACCCAGAGTACAGTCATGGTATGGCTGAATGATCCTGCTCACAATCCAACGGGATTGACAATGACTCCTGAAGGACGACGAGCTGCTCTTGACATTATGATGGCAAGTGCATCACGACACCCAGACATTGGCCATACTCTTCTCTTGGATGCAGCATACAGTCTGTATGCGGATGAGCCACATGGATGGGGAGAAACCATTGTTGAGACAATGGAAGATGGAACCCCCTGGCCAGAAAACTTCCTCATCACTTATGCTGTTTCGATGTCAAAATCTCACACTGCATATGGATTGAGAACTGGAGCACTTATTGCAATTCATCCTGA
>CEQM01082958.1_pt1 | contig 18354 bp, 22 predicted proteins | sample 531111 | NCBI WGS metagenome assembly CEQM01 (sample SAMEA2621278, study PRJEB7988) | marine metagenome | biome: marine biome (ENVO:00000447); feature: deep chlorophyll maximum layer (ENVO:xxxxxxxx); material: "saline water (ENVO:00002010), including plankton (ENVO:xxxxxxxx)" | depth 120 m
TAACTTTATTGGAGTGGAATTTAAATCAACACTCTTTGTGGTTCTCCGAGACACAGTTTTCAAGGCACTAATAGATGAAAATTATGTGTACAATTGTGTGGAACTCAATGGAGTTGTTTTTTGGAGAAGATAAAACTTCGAAAAACGGACGAATTCTGAGGGAAAAGTGGTGCCCAGGGGCGGAATTGAACCACCGACACGCGGATTTTCAGTCCGCTGCTCTACCAACTGAGCTACCTGGGCCTAACATTCTTACGGTTGGGGTATATGAAATATATCTCGTCGTGTCCAGAGGGCTTTCTAGCTGTAACAATAAAGAATCATATAAAAAATCGACTTTAATTTTTATTTTCATTTGTAGTATTGGGATTACTCTCATAAACCATAGGGGCTTCATCAGTTGGAATACGATAACTACCATCAAACCATCTTGCTAAGTCTATATTAGCGCAATGTTTGCTACAAAATGGGCGATGAATTTTTACAGAAAGCTTTCCACAATTAGGACATTTTCCCATTATTTCTCCTTATATCAAACAAGGGTTTCTATTTAATTTAATTAACATACATTATATTAATAAAATACTATTTAGAATCTCAATTTATTGGAATTAACTCGTATTTTTCACGCGGCCAACTCTGCATTCCTTGTAGTTCCACTCGTCCTACTTTATTAGCAGCTTCTATAAATATAGTATTTAATTTTTCTTTCAGCATTACTTCTACTTCCAGTGGAACTCGTAAAATATATTTTGCTGACTGATTAACTCGTGATTCGTATAATAAGTGGCGAATTACATTATAAGCGGCAACATCGATGCGCAGAGTTTGAGTATTAGAAGTTTCGAGCATTCTTTCAGCCAGTGTTGAACCTACTCGTGTGCGGGTCATCTCAATCAGGCCTAAATTAGAGATTCCGAGAACATGGGAGGTTGAAGGATCATTTCTGACATTATTTCGAAGTGATTCTAACACTTGATTTCGATCATTAGCTCTATTCATCTTTAAAGCGTCTATAACTATTGCTCCACCAATTGAACGCAAACGCAACTGTCTAGAAATCTCTTTGACTACAGACAAATTAATGTCGCGGGGTGCCCTACCGGCCTTTCCTGTTTTTTGAGAGGAGTTTACATCTATCGCACATAAAGTCTCTGTTTGATCAAAAACTAGTTCAGCCCCCCCTTTAATAGCTACCCTATGTGATAGAGCCTGGTTTATAGATTCTTCTACATCATACTTTATAAAAAGCGGATCATTTTCGTGAAAAAGCTTTATACTCTGTTGCGGACTATTAATGCTTAACCAATTTTGAATAGTTGTTTTAATTGTTAGGTTATTACAGATTATTTTAGACAAGTTCTTGAAGTGGGTTTGTAAAATACTATCAACTGCGCCTGGAGGTGGTTTTACGCATGAAGGTGAAGGTTTTGTTTGAGTCTCTATAGCTTTATCTTTATGTAAAACTAGCCGTGGACCTTTTCCAAAAAACCCCTCAGCTATCACTTTAGCAGTAATCAATTGTCCTTCATGAACTAATTGGGAAATGTTTGACCGTTTTCTATTTGATGATTGGATTATGGCGTCACGGGCTCTTAAGAATCCGTCTTGTTTTTCTCCAATATCTACAAATGCAGAATTTGTAGTTTGATCTATACGACGTATTCGACCGTTATATATACCGCCGAGTAAAAGTTTTTGGTTATCTCTAAAATGGTCAACCTGCCAGACTTCTTTTCCATAAAGTAATGCAGTGCGCGTTTCCCCAGGTGAGCGCTCTATTAATAATGTAGCGTTCTTCATTTTTGTAAATAACCCAAGCCAGTTAGCATACCTTTAACAGATAACACGTCTAGCCCAACTACATTGGTGTAAGATCCATTAATCCATGGTATGAAGGACCCGGCGCGTCCTTGAATGGCATATCCGCCAGCTTTATCTTGCCATTCTCCTGTAGATAGATACATCTCTATTTCACTAGATGATAATCTTTTGAACTTAACAATAGTTTTTACTAATCTTTCTACCCGTATACCATTAGGTGCCAGAATACATATTCCTCCGTAAACTTTATGTCTTCGGCCTGAAAGTAGTTCTAGATGGCGTTTTGCATCTGATTTATCTGCGGGTTTTCCAACTATTCGTTTGCCAACACTAACAACCGTATCAGCTCCAATTATAAAACAGTTGGTGTTACAGGAAGCTATTTTAGTTGCTTTTTGGTTTGCCAGCCTAAGAGCTAAGGTTCCTGGCATTTCATTTCTAATAGGTTTTTCATTAATTTTAGACGGACTAACCTTATCAGGTTTAATTCCTATCTGACTCATTAGTTCTGAGCGACGGGGTGATGCAGAAGCAAGAATTAGTTTATGGACCAATTTATTTACTCTTTTGGGAGTAGATATACAGTAAATTCTTGAAAATAAAGAGATTCGATTATTATAAAACTAACATAATTTACCTTACTTGAAACGAAATGTTATACGACCCTTTGTTAGGTCGTAGGGTGTCATTTCGACATTGACTTTGTCTCCTGCCAGGACTCGAATTCGATGTTTTCTCATTTTGCCCGCAGTATGCGCAAGAACCTGATGATCATTATCTAGCGTAACGCGGAACATTGCATTGGGCAGAACTTCTGTGACAGTGCCAGAAAATTCTAGTAGGTCTTCTTTAGCCATATTATATCCGTAGGTTGTTAATGTATATTTTTATAATTAAATATCAGTTGGAACGCATTTTTCTTATAAACTCAACCCCTAAGAGTAATTGTTGCTAGATAAATGCAATTAAATAATGGGCATAGGGTTATATTTAAGACCGTTAAATAGGGAGTAAAGTCATGAGTAATGACATAATATATGAAGAAGTAGGGTATGTCCGATTAATAACTATTAACCGACCAGTTAAAATGAATTCCTTAGATTTTTCTGCAAACGAAGACCTAATCGAAGCTTTTAAGCGATTTGATTCAGATAAGTCAGCAAGAATCGCGGTAGTTACAGGGGCTGGTGAGGCGTCTTTTTGTGCTGGAGCTGACCTTAAAAGTTACACTATGAGTTTTGCTACCACGCCTTCTCAGGAATTTAGAGAAACCTATACAAATGGCTATGGATTGGGGGGAATTACCAGAAATCTAAATATATATAAACCGATTATTGCTGCCATAAATGGTTATGCTATGTCTGGAGGTTTTGAAATAGCCTTGGCTTGTGACATGAGGTTATGTTCACCAAATGCTATATTTGCTTTACAGGATGTAAAATGGGGTTTTCATGCTTGCGATGGCGCCCTTGTTCGCTTGCCCCATATTATTGGTTTGTCTCATACTATGGAAATGTTTTTAACTGGTGATCGGTATGATGCTGATTGGGCTTATAGAGTTGGCTTAGTAAATAGAGTCGTAAATCAAGAATTACTTGTTGAAGAATCTCTACGCTTAGCACATGAACTAGGGAATCGGTCTCCTCTAGCTCATAGGCAAGGTAAGGAGACTATCTTACATGCTATTGGTAGACCATTACCTGAAGGATTACGATTTGAGAGTTCTTCTTTTAGGGATCTAGGTGATAGTGCCGACTTAGCGGAAGGTACAAAGGCTTTTTCTGATAAACGTGATGCCGTTTTCAAAGGCAATTAAATAATATAATCTATTTTTTATATTGATTGATTACTTATTTTTTTAATTAACTAAGATCTTATGTGTAAAGCGCAGATAAGAGTGAAGATCCTTCGCGCAGTCTCATTGTCAATTTTAATTTTACCATAAAGTTGTTCAGATAATTTTTGAGACCCTTCATTATGTATAGAGCGTCTTCCCATATCTAGTGCTTCAATTTGGGAAGGTGACGCCGTTCTAATTGCTTTGTAATAGCTTTCACAAACTATGAAGTAATCTCTTATGTTTCGACGTAGAGATTGAACAGAAAACATCATTTCACCTATTTTTTCCCCATCCTCGTGGCTTATGACTAATACTAATCGGTTATCTTGAATGCGCAATATAACTTCGTAAGGGCCGGATGGCTTTCCTCCAAAATAATCTGGATTTGGTTCAAAATAGTTGTTTTCTACTAAATCATAGATTGCAACATTTATTTCACGTTCAATATTTTTTTGGTAACTTATTATCCCTTTATTATCAATCACGATATTCGCGATGCGTTCATTATTAATAGACACAATATTTTCTTTTTTTATTAACCTGAGAGATCATCATTTAGACGTAACGAAATAGATAACGCATGAGCTTCTAGTCCTTCAGCCTTTGCTAATGAGACTGCATCGGGGCCAATCTCTGCAAACCCCGATTCGCTACAGGAGATTAATGAAGAGCGCTTCATAAAATCTAGGACACTTAAACCTGAGGAGAATCTTGAAGTACCCGAAGTAGGCAGAACGTGATTGGGGCCAGCGATATAATCACCAATTGCTTCAGGAGTTAAAGCCCCTATGAAAATGGCTCCAGCATTACTGACTTTTTTAACTAGTAGGTCTGCATCTTTACATGCAAATTCTAGGTGTTCAGGCGCTATACGATCTATTAAACCAATTGAACTGTTAATATTAGGTACAAGTATTATGGCACCAAATTTATTCCAGCTTTCTCGAGCTATATCAGCCCTAGGTAAGTTTGATAGAATATTTGTGATTTCAGTATCTACATCGTTAGCAAAAGATTCATTATCTGTAACTAATATTGATTGTGCAGATTTATCATGTTCTGACTGACTTAAAAGATCAGCTGCTATCCATTTAGGGTTATTGCTGCTGTCGGCAACAACCAGTATTTCTGATGGTCCAGCTATCATATCTATACCGACAATTCCAAAAACTTGTCTTTTAGCTGAAGCGACATATGCATTTCCTGGACCTACTATTTTATCAACTGGAATAATAGTCTCAGTACCATAGGCTAGCGCGCCTATTGCTTGGGCGCCTCCTATCCGATAAATCTCGTCAACCCCCGCTAAATCTGCTGCAGCTAACACCAGAGGGTTTAGTTTCCCATTTGGAGTAGGGACTACCATAACAATGCGCTGAACTCCCGCTACTTGTGCTGGTACAGCATTCATCAAAACTGATGATGGGTAGGCTGCCGTTCCGCCTGGAACATAAAGTCCGACTGCTGCTATTGGTAGCCAGCGACTGCCAAGCTTAACCCCGGCGTAGTCTGTATAATTAATATCCTTTGGAATCTGATGGCTGTGAAAATCTGTGATACGTTTATGAGCTTTTGTTAGTGAGGCTAAAATATCTTTAGAACAGCAATTGCGTGCCGAAATAATTTCTTCTTTTGTGACACGCATACTATTTTCGTCTAGCTGCACATGATCGAACTTTTTTGTATAATCAATTACAGCAGTATTACCCTCTTTACGCACTCTTAACAGTATACTAGATACAATGTCGGTAACATCTGTGCTAGTCCCAAGCCTTTTCTCTAATAGCTGAGTAAACAGCTCTTCAAAACCACTCTGTGAGCTATCGAGTCTATGTGGCATTAGTACTACTCTTCACAGCTGTTTGAAAACGTTCAATCCAAGAAGTAAGCAAAGAAGCACGGGTTTTTAAAGCGGCACGGTTTACTACTAAACGGGAGCTAACTTCTGTGATAGTTTCTATTTCTACCAATCCATTCGATTTCAATGTAGCACCTGTAGAAACTAAATCGACTATACGTCTGCAAAGGCCTAGCATTGGAGCTAATTCAATTGCCCCATTTAACTTTATGCACTCAGCTTGCACTCCGCGTTCAGAAAAATAGGCTTGCGTTAATTTGGGGTATTTAGTGGCCACACGCAGGTGACTCCATTGAGCCGGGTTGTCAGCGGCTACTACAGCTTCAGGGGCAGCAACTACCAGTCGGCACTTTCCGGCTTCTAAGTCCAGAGGGGCGTAAAGTTCAGGGTAATCAAACTCCATTATAACATCATTACCACATACACCAAAATGGGCTGCACCAAACGCTACGAATGTAGCTACATCGAATGAACGAACACGAATTAGGTCTAGATAGGGAACTGAAGTTTTGAATCTCAAGGCACGCGAAGTAGGATCATCAAACGCTGATTCAGGTTCAATTCCGGCATTATACAGGATCGGCATCATTTCAGATAAGATGCGACCCTTTGGTAATGCAAGTATTAGCTTGTCATCTTTAGCCACGTCAGGTCTCCGAGTTAAGAAGTTGCGTCATTGTATTAGCGCATTAATATCTTTATTTTGTTGGGTGACTTACTCTTCTTTGTGTTGTGGTTGCTCTTCGGTGAGCCATGGTTCACCAAAGTCTTCTAGATGACACAGTAAGCTATCTATTTCTAGCCGAATCGTAGCATCATCCGAAAATATTAATTCAATAATTGACTCTTCATTCTCTGGCTGATCTGTTAGGTTTATTGTAAGTAAGTTAAGAAAGGTACTAGGGCGACTGCGATCAATGCCTTTTCTCTGCACCCTTCTAACATTAGAAAATGTTACGGCGCAATTAATTCGTTCTTTTCCTGTTTTATTTTTGTTTTCCCAACGAAACCTATTTGATGCAAACATAAACTGTTTTAGGTTTTCGTCGTAGGCAATATCTAAGGTTGGAACAATAGCATCTTGTAGTGCTCCGGCAACGATCTGTATGTCGACATAGTCAACTGCTTTGAGTTTAAGAAGTTTGAAGTGATCGTTCACATTTCATCTTTCAATCTTATGATTTCTGCACCTACACTCGCTAGTTTTTCTTCCAAACGCTCATAGCCACGATCTAGGTGATATATGCGACGAACGGTCGTTTTGCCTTCTGCAATAAGTCCAGCTAAAACTAATGAAGCACTGGCGCGAAGATCAGATGCCATTACAGGAGCGCCGGTTAGTTTTTTTGTACCCCGAACTATTGCAGATCCACCGTCCAAAGTTATGTCAGCACCCATTCGCTGTAATTCTGGTACATGCATAAAGCGGTTTTCAAAAATTGTTTCTTTAACAATAGAAGTGCCATTAGCCGCGGACATAAGAGAAATAAATTGTGCTTGTAAGTCTGTAGGAAAACCCGGATATGGTTCAGTTTCTATATTAATACTTTTTAATTCGCTGTTAGACCTATCTACCAATATGCCATTAGCACTTTTTTGTATATTTATTCCAGCAAGACGTAAGCTATCTACTGCAGATGAAATATCATTCAATCTTGCCCCCGAAAGATTAATTTTTCCACCTGTAATAGCTGCTGCTATAGCGTATGTTCCTGCTTCTATACGGTCAGGCATTATAGCATGCCTCGTTCCATTTAGCTTGGGTACGCCATTTATAGTTAAATTTGGTGTTCCTATTCCTTCAATTTTGGCACCCATAGAATTTAAACAATTAACTAAGTCATTAATTTCAGGCTCTTTGGCTGCATTCTGTAAAATAGTTGTACCTTTAGCCAGAACTGAAGCAAGTATCAGATTTTCAGTAGCGCCAACGGAAATCTTTGGAAATATAATCCGAGCTCCAGATAGACCTTTAGGAACTGAAGCATGAATATACCCATTTTCTACTGAAATATTAGCTCCTAGTTTTCTAAGTCCGTTCAAATGAAGGTCCACTGGTCTAGTCCCTATAGCGCAACCTCCAGGCAAAGACACAACAGCTTTTCCGGCTCTTGCTAGCAGTGGTCCTAGAACTAATATGGATGCTCGCATCTTTCTTACTAGGTCATAAGGAGCTGTAGTATTATTAATATCTTTGGCTTTTAGCGATAACACTCTGCCTATATGTCCTTCGTTATCATCGTGGCCCTCTAATGAAACCTCTACACCATGTTGGCTTAATAAGTTTGCCATTGTGGTAATATCTGCAAGATGCGGAACGTTACCTAATATTAGAGGTTCATCGGTCAACAGGCTGGCACACATAACAGGTAGAGAAGCATTTTTTGAACCGCCAATCATTATAGTGCCTGAAAGAGGATTGCCTCCATAGATCTGTATTTTATCCATATCGTCACTGCCATTCGTAGTTCAATAAAGATGATTTTTACTTATTTGCATCGATTACAGTACGATATTCATAATCATAGTTTGGGCATTGTAATACCCTGCTGACCCATATACTTACCTTTTCTATCAGCATAAGAAACTTCAGGCGGTTTATCTCCTTGAATAAATAGAAATTGACAAGCTCCTTCGTTTGCATAAATTCTTGCTGGTAATGGTGTGGTATTAGAAAACTCTAATGTTACATGCCCCTCCCACTCAGGTTCTAATGGAGTTACATTTACAATTATTCCGCATCTAGCATAAGTAGATTTACCTAAGCATATAACAAGAATATCACGCGGGATTCGAAAATATTCTACCGTTCGTGCAAGAACGAAAGAATTTGGCGGAATTATGCATACATCAGATTTGCGATCAACAAAGCTTGCTTCACTAAAGTTTTTAGGATCTACAGTAACCGAATCGACATTAGTAAATATTTTAAACTCTGGTGATACTCTAGCGTCATAACCGTAAGATGATAGGCCGTATGAAATTACACCTTCCCGTATTTGGTCATCAACAAACGGCTCTATCATGCCATCAGTATGCGACTTTTGTCGGATCCAACTATCCGGCATAATGGACATTGCAGCATTCTCCTTAGTTATTGGCCAACCCTATACTCTTTTAGCCGAATGTCATTCGTCTCACAAGAAAAGGCATTTAAATCTAAACTGATTCTATGCTTTATATCATCCGATTCGCCTACTCAGGATTAGTTTTATCATCATTTTTTTCAGGGGTAATTTGATGGTGTTTCTGCTTGTTACGACGACGTAAATTAGCCCTTAGGGCTGCAGCTTGACGTTCAAACCTTTCTTTTGATCTTTTTTCACCTCTACCCAGAGGTTTTTCTACAGAAGTTTTACTTTTGTCCATCACTATTTTGCAGCTACTGCTTCAATTTCTACCTGCCAAGCTGGTGCAGCAAGTGCTGCTACGACCACTAAAGTAGATGCTGCAGCATGTCCAAGCGACCAACGATCACGTATGTCCCGAAATTTGGTTACGTCACCTTCCGATGTAATATAAGCATTAAGGCGCACAAGGTCTGTAATTTCCATATCCACTGCGGTAAGTGCCTCTAATAAATTATGTAGTGTTTGTTCCACCTGTTCAGAAAAATCACTTGAGCAGCTGCCGTCTGTGCGCACCCCAACCTGACCAGAAATAAAAGCCATTCGAGACCCCTCTGAAATCTCTACTATATGACTATAATTACTGGGTGGGGTAGGGAGAGTATTAGGATTACTTAGTTTTAGCATTTTAACTCCTTGTATCGTGTTTGAAATTCATTAGAAAGAGTTGAAAAATAACTTTACGTTATGGATCATAAGTTGTTATTTATGGCATAAAAATGAATTCCAATAAATAATTCTATGAGAGAATAAGCTAAATCAAGTTTTATATTATTATTTTTCGTTTTATATAAAGATATTGTAAGGATCTATATATACTATTGTCGCTTATAAGAATCGTATGTAATAACCTCTATTCATTTTTGTTTGCCGCCGTAGCTCAGGGGTAGAGCGCACCATTGGTAATGGCGAGGTCGGAGGTTCGATTCCTCCCGGCGGCACCAGGTTATGGTTTTGTGTTGTTATTAATTATTCGTTTCTTTGGGTTGCCATTATAAATTTAGTTATATTTATTATTCATATTCTTTAGCTTTGCAAAATATTCTTTGGTAGCTGAGTTATAAGTATTTAGTTTTATAGTGTCATCTAAAGAAGAGCTATTTGGGTGATTGTAAATGTTAAGACAAATGTTTGGAATTAACTCGATTGTGTTAAAAACATACGTCTAGTAGTGCCAAAATCAGTGGCTTTGAGTAGGAGTTTTTAATGCATTTAATATTACGAAGAATTGCACGCTTAATTTGTGTTTTTTCAGTCGGGTTTGCATTAATTTTATCATCCAGCGGTTTGGGGTTAGCATCATCTACAGATACTAGTCTTAATGATCCACTTGAATCACCTAATCGGTTTATATTTGAGTTTAATATCAGACTGGATCGTTATGTAATGGAGCCAGTAGCTATTGCATACCGAGATCTTTTACCAGTAGAGCTAAAAATTCCCATGGTGAACTTAATAAATAATTTGTTTATGCCTTTGAGTTTTATTCATGCAATGTTGCAGGGTGATTTGAATCGAGCGGAAGAAGCAGCTGTAAGATTTATTGGAAGCGCTCCAACATTATTTTTAGGAAATCCATTTCCCGATAGGGCACCTGTGCATGAAGATGCAGGACAGACACTTGGTGTATGGGGTGTTAAGCCTGGTCCTTACATAATGCTTCCAGTCTTAGGGCCTTCAAATATGCGTGATGCTGCTGGAACAATTATTGATGTATTTGTTGATCCATTTGGGGTGTTAGCTAGTTCGGGGGCGTCAACAGCGAGAGGTATAGGATCTGCTGTTAAATCTCGCGCAAATAATTTAGAGCAAGTAAGGGATCTACAAAAAAATTCTCTTGATTATTATGCTGCCGTTAGAAGTTTATATGGGCAGTATCGCGATAATGAAATAAAGAATGGTGGAATGAAAGACATTAAGGCTGCACCCACTATCGGATTAGAAAATGAATCGGCGCCTGCACTAATGAAAATATTTGATGCGGCCACTAAGTAGATAAAATGATTTTTAAAAACTATAAAGTAATTATTACTTGCTTATTTAGTGTGTTAGTAATCTTTGCGTCGCCTTCAATAGCAAAACATCATTTATCTACATCCTCTCAGTTTGTCCAATCTCTCGCTGATCAAGCCGTTACTGCTCTGACTGCTGATGGAATTACAACTGATATGCGTCGGAAACAATTTCGAGATGTAATGCGTCAGAATTTCGCTATTGATAGTATTGCTAGGTTTGCACTTGGTCGATATTGGCGCAAAGCTAGTGAAAGCCAACGACTTGAATACTTAAAACTATTCGAAGATCTTATCGTAATGACTTGGGCTGATCAGTTTTCTACATATGAGGGTGAGAAACTAAAAGTAGAAGAATCTTTAGATGCGGCAAGTAATCAGAGCAGGGTGAAAGTTGTTATAGTACGAAGTATATGGTCAATTGATAAGCAAACCAAAATACATGTCGATTGGCGAGTGGCGAGCCAAGGAAACATTTACAAAGTTACAGATGTAATGATTGAGGGTATTAGTATAGCTAGAACAAAACGAGACGAATTTTCATCAGTAATTCGGAGAAATAATAACGAAATTTCTGCTTTCTTAAAGACCTTAAGAGAAAAAAAACTGAATAGCAGATAAGATTTTAAACCAATAATAGAATTTATATTTTTATGTTTTTATGTTTAACCTTTCTTTCATGTCCATTAGGGTTATTGCTACGCTGTTTATAGTCTGTTTCATAGGACTGGTAATTGCCTTCGAACCAAATGACTGAACTGTTGCCCTCAAATGCTAGTATATGGGTTGCAATACGATCTAGAAACCAGCGATCGTGGCTAACCACTATGGCGCAACCAGCAAAATCTAACAGTGCTTCTTCTAGAGCTCTAAGTGTATCAACATCGAGATCATTAGTAGGTTCATCCAATAGTAAAACATTTGCTCCTGATTTGAGCATTTTTGCTAGATGAACCCTATTACGTTCACCGCCTGATAAACTGCCAACTTTTTTTTGCTGATCAGGGCCTCTAAAATTGAACCCAGCTACATATGCTCGACTTTGTATAGTTTTTTTCCCCAACTCTATTATATCTGAACCACCAGTAATCTCTTCCCATACGTTGTTATCTTTAGCTAATGTATCTCGATTTTGGTCCACATAACCGAGTACGACCGATTCCCCTAGAATGAGTTCTCCTTTGTCAGGTAGTTCTTGGCCAGTTAATAGGTTACAAAAGGTGGTTTTACCGGCACCATTAGGACCTATAACTCCTACGATTGCTCCAGGAGGGATTTTTAGATCTAACCCATTAATTAGCACTCTTTCATCAAAACCTTTTGATAGGTTTTTTGTTTCGATAACTAAATCACCTAATCGTGTTCCCGTAGGTATTGTAATTTGCTGTTTTTCTGGTGCTCGGATGGAACTATCAGCTACTAATTTCTCAAAAGCGCTTACTCTTGCTTTACTTTTAGCTTGCCTGGCTCGTGGGCTTTGTCTAACCCATTGTAATTCTTGACGTATATTTCTTTGTCGATTACTTTCTTCTTTTTCTTCCTGAGATAATCTTTTATCTTTTGCTTCAAGCCAGGCCGAGTAGTTACCTTCAAATGGAATGGCCTTGCCCCTATCAAGTTCAAGAATCCAACCTGCTACGTTATCAAGAAAATACCGATCGTGTGTTACTGCTACAACTGTACCCGCATAATTAGCAAGGAACTGTTCTAACCAAGACACAGACTCTGCATCGAGATGGTTAGTTGGCTCGTCCAGTAGAAGCATGTCAGGTTTAGATAGTAATAGTCTACATAGAGCTACTCTACGACGTTCACCACCTGAAAGCTTAGTTACATCTGCTGAACTGGCGGGACATCTCAGTGCATCCATAGAAATTTCTATATGACGTTCTAGGTCCCAAGCGCCGGCAGCCTCAATTTGGTCTTGTAATTCTGCCTGTTCTGCAATCAAAAGGTCCATCTCATGTGTTGACATTTCTTCACCAAAACGAGTGCTTACCTCATTAAATTTTTCTAGCAATTCACTTTTATCTGCAACGGCCTCCATTATGTTTTCTAAAACATTTTTTTCAGGGTTTAGGCTCGGTTCTTGAGGTAAAAATCCTACTTTAACATCTTCTGCTATCCAAGCCTCTCCTTGATATTCTTTATCTTCACCAGCCATTATTCTTAATAAACTTGACTTACCCGACCCATTCAAACCGAGCACCCCGATTTTTGCTCCGGGATAGAAGCTTAGCCAGACATCCTCAACTATAGGGCGAGCACCTGCATAGGTTTTGGTGAGGCCCTTCATTACATAGACATATTGTTGGGATGTCATAAGTGAACTCCATAAAAAAACTTATAATTATTAAGGAATAATTAGGATTAAGATTGACTAAAATCAATATTTCTTAGTTAAAAAAATACATTTAACAATTTCAACCGGACTGCCAACGGTGAATTTCTAATCGTTCATAAAGTCCTGTCTGAGTATAAGGCTCTTCCGATAAAAAGGTGTCTACAGATTTTCGATCTTTCAGTTTAATAATAAACTCACTTCCCACCCATTCTTCTTTGTTTGGTGACCATAATGGTCCTCTAACAATAAATTTGTTTTGGTAGCCTCGTTCTATAAAATATTTACGATGATTCTCCAGTAGGTTTTTTCTTACCTCTGTCATTCCAGGCTTAGCATGACCTATGATAAGAAAATATGGATCTTCATTCTTATCTAGCTTAGATAAACATATTTTTTCCTGTATGGCATTTTGACATCGAGTGAAAAATGTTTTGCTAAATATTCCTGATTTCACATAAGGGTTTTCTTTTACAAAAATTAAAGCTGTTTTGGTATCAGGTAAGTCAAGCATATACATGTTACCAGTAATCATTTTTCTATCGTGTGATAGTGTCGTCCCTTTAACAACAAAATTATTTTTATATGTTTCTATAAACTTCAAATGTTTTTTATCATTACTATGTCTAATTTTAGCACTATTAGATTTGTCCCAGAAATAAAAGAAATATTTCATTAGTTTTTATCACTTATATTGGCGATATCCTCAGTATGTTTTTGCATTTTTAATATTTTCTTAACCTCAATAGTTTTATCATAATATTTTTCGAATAATCATTTTTATATATATTTCTATCGAGATGAATCCATGAGTCCAAATAAACTTTCCGGGTTATCAATAAATATCATATTACGAGTTTTTTCATCAGGTACCCAATCCAACATCATATCGAGTAATGAAACATCATTTGGCATTGGTTTGAAATATTGTGGATGTGGCCAGTCAGATCCCCACAATAGACGGTGCGGTGCTAATTCAACCAGCTTATGAACAAATGGATCAGTGTCATCAAATGGAAAGTTTTCCTGATCCGAAAACCGTGGCGATAATTTAACCCAGCAGCGATCTGTTTCTAAACACTTTATTATAAAATTAAACTCCTCACTATTAACTCCCTTTGAAATAGTAGGAACTCCATTGTGTTCTATTACAAACTTACCTGGTGAATGATAAATCATATCTTCCCATTCCTGATTTAGTTCGGCCATCGGTATCAAGTAATGCATACCCCAACCAAAGTAATTTAACCTATCAATCATACGTGAATTAACTTGTTTTTCTGTCATCCAGGAAATACGGGCTCCAACTACCCCGGAATCAGTAAGAATTTGAAGCTCTCTGTCAGTGATGTCATCCCATGGCATCATTAAAACAGTTTTAATACGGTCTTGATACCTGCAAGCTGCATGCAATGCGAGCTCATAATTACGCCCATACATCATAGACTGAACATGAAGCCCACATGTTAACCCAAGTCCTTCCTGCATTAGCTCCCATTCATGAAATGATGTATCTTCAAATTGAAGATGACCAAAAGGCCTACCGGGTACTAGAGGAAATTGACTTTGAGGACCAATAAAATGAAAGTGGCAATCCCAAGCGCCCGGGGGAAGCTTAAGTTTTGGTTCAGGATATATGCGATCTATTTTTGGAGAAAACGGTAAATCAGATTGATTAGTCAAAGGATTGTTCCTTGCTGGTTTAGCTATTATTATTTGAACAGATCATCATTTTAACGTTCTATACTCAATTCTGGTTTTTAAGACTTTAGATTTAGTTCAAGCTCGCGTTGTGAGTTATTCCACTCAGATATCACATCAGTACTATCTTCTTTTGGCAGTAGCATTGTCTTGTGGACTAAAAAGGTTTCAATGTTTGCAGTACGTGATAGTGCCCAAATGGCACTTCCACGAACTATAGGTGCTGGGTCTGTCAATAAAGATAAAATAACGGGAATAGCTTCCGCTTTTTTTAAATTTCCTAGTGCAATTAAAACATTACGAATAAATCGATCGCGCCCAATGCGTTTTATCGCTGTTTTTGAAAAAAGTTTGCGAAACTCTTCGTCAGTTAACTTAGCTAATTGTATTAATTTTGGTGAGTTAAATTGTTCATTAGATTCAAAGTCAGGATCCGCTGCAGCTGAGGCAAACTTATTCCACGGACAAACTGCAAGACAGTCATCACAGCCATAAATGCGATTTCCAATTAGAGGTCGTAGGTCTCTATCTATTAACCCTTTATGTTCAATAGTTAGATAAGAAATACATCTTCGCGCGTCTAGCTTGTATGGAGAAGGGAAGGCATTAGTAGGACAAACGTCAAGACAGCGCTCACAGTTTCCACAATATTTACCAACAGAATTTTCTTGTATTTCTGATGTAGAAAGGTCGAGGGTTGTGAAAATTTCACCGAGAAATAGCCATGACCCATGTATTCGTGAAACTAAATTCGTATGTTTTCCTTGCCATCCTATTCCGGCCTGCTCAGCAATAGGTTTTTCCATAACAGGAGCTGTATCCACAAATATTTTAATATCGCACGAAAAGTTATCGGTTATCCAGCGTCCTAAAACTCTAAGTCTTTTTTTAAAAACCTCATGATAGTCACGTCCTCTTGAATATACTGAAATATTTCCTACCTCAGGATTAGAGAGGTTTGCTAACGGGTCTTCGCTGGGTGCATATGAGATTCCCAATGTAATGACACTTTTTACATCTGGCCATAATGCATGCGGAGCTGCTCGTAAATCTGCTTTAGCAGATAACCATCCCATGTCACCGTGATATCCCCGTTCTATAAACTCGGCCATGCTATCTTTATTTTTTTTGGATAACGTAGCAGGTGCAAAACCTACGGCTATAAAACCAGATTTTAGAGCAAAATCCCTAATTTGGTTTTTTAAAAGAGTATTCACAATATTAAATTCCATAGAAAATAGTGTATCGTATTAGATAAATATCACTTGAATTTGGGCTGCTAACTTTTTCTAGTGCTACTTTAACTTGGTGATTTAAGAAACTTAGTATTATTATCCAATTGTGTTTATTCTGAATATAACCCATCACTCATAATTTTTCTCGGTTTTCTTTAGAAGCATTGCGTCACCATATGAATAAAACCGATATCTGTTTTTTATGGCATGGTTATAAGCTGATCGTATAAAGTTTTCCCCTGCAAATGCACATACCAGCATGTACAAAGTTGAACGTGGCAAGTGAAAATTAGTTAGTAGAAGATCTACTGCATTAAATCGATATCCAGGCGTTATAAAAATATCAGTATTACCAATGAAAGGTTTAACCAACCCCTTATTATTTACAGCACTCTCAAGTAACCTCAATGATGTTGTGCCTACTGCTAAAACGCGCCCCCCTTTTTTATGAGTCTTATTTACTGCTTCAGCCGTTTCGGCTGATAGTTCGCCATATTCTTCATGCATTTTATGATCTAAAATATTTTCCACCTTAACTGGCAAATAAGTGCCAGCACCAACATGAAGTGTTAGAGGAGCCGCCGCTATTCCCTTTTTTGCCAATTTAGCCATTATTTCTGAAGTAAAATGTAGCCCAGCAGTAGGGGCTGCCACAGCTCCATCTTGTTTAGCAAAGATAGTTTGATAATCTTCCAAATCACTAGAATCAGGAACCGATGACCTTTTTATATATGGAGGTAAGGGCGGGTTTCCATAGCGCTTAAGTGCAGAATAAAAATCTGATCCTTTTAAATTAAACTCTAGTAAAACTTCTCCCATTTCGCGCTTTTCTAAAACTTTTGAACGAAAATCTTCAGAATATTCTACTGTATCTCCAATTTTAAGTTGTTTTGCTGGTTTAGCGTAAGCAAGCCATTTACCTGGATTTACTTGTTTATGTAACGTAATAGATATTTTTCGTTCATTTATGTTATTTTTTTCCGAAATAAATCTATAACGTATTCCGTATAATAGTGCTGCAATAACTCTCGTATTATTGAATACTATTAAATCACTCGGTAATAATAAATCTGAAATGTTATCGACTACTCTGTCTACTAGCTGGGCTCGTGCGTCTAAAAGTTTTGCATTTTGACGCGGTGAAGCTGGTCTTTGAGCGATTAATTCAGGAGGTAAATCAAAATCAAAATCTTTAGTTTTCATATTTATGATTCCAATTGACAGAAATTCTAACAGCCGCAATAAGTACCGGCCATGCCCAATACGATTAGGTGATTATGACAAATATTAAGCCACAAACAAGAAACGAAGTATCTAGTTTATTTATGATTATTACAGTTGCATTTGTCACCTGTCTTATTGTCTCTAACATCACAGCCGTAAAATTAATTACTCTGGGAAATATTATATTGCCTGGCGCAATAGTTGTTTTTCCAATTACTTATATAATAAGTGATGTACTGACAGAGGTATATGGTTATAGAAGAGCGCGAAGAGTAATCTGGGTAGGGTTCGCAGCAAATATTTTAGCGGTTGGAACTTTTATCATAGTTGGTATGCTTCCAGCGGCTAGTTTTTGGGAGGATCAAAAAGCTTATGATACAATTCTAGGCGCAACACCGCGTATTCTTGTAGCATCTTTAATTGCTTACTTAGTTGGCGAATTTACCAATTCATATGTACTTTCTAAACTAAAAATTATGACTAATGGAAGATTTTTGTGGGTGCGAACCATAGGCTCTACAATAATTGGTCAGAGTCTTGATTCAACAATATTTATTTTAGTCGCATTTACTGGCATTCTACCAAATAATGTTTTGTTTATGACTATCTTAGTACAGGTTTTAGCTAAAACAGCTTATGAGTTTGTTGCCACCCCGATAACTTATTTAGTAGTTGGTTGGCTTAAGCGAGTTGAGAAAATTGATGCCTTTGATAGAAATATATCATTTAATCCCTTTAATACATCTGTGTAATCATAATTTAGAGCGTATAATAACATTCGTTAAACGACTAAGTGCATTAATATGATTACTCTTAAATTAAACGCCTAAAATATATGATAAATAAAATAGGAACATTTGATTACGTTATTGTAGGTGCTGGAACAGCTGGCTGTGTTCTTGCTAACCGATTATCAGTTGACCCTAAAATAAGTGTATGCCTTTTGGAGGCAGGCGGTAAAGATAATTATATTTGGGCCCATATTCCTGTTGGATATTTGTATTGTATGGGCAATCCTCGCACTGATTGGGGTTATACAACTGAAGTGGAACCCCGACTTAATGGGCGTTCCCTAAATTATCCTCGTGGACGTATTTTGGGGGGATGTTCTGCAATAAACGGAATGATATATATGCGCGGCCAGGCTAGAGACTATGACGGCTGGAGACAAAGAGGAAATATTGGCTGGGG
>CEQM01128047.1_pt1 | contig 18335 bp, 14 predicted proteins | sample 531111 | NCBI WGS metagenome assembly CEQM01 (sample SAMEA2621278, study PRJEB7988) | marine metagenome | biome: marine biome (ENVO:00000447); feature: deep chlorophyll maximum layer (ENVO:xxxxxxxx); material: "saline water (ENVO:00002010), including plankton (ENVO:xxxxxxxx)" | depth 120 m
AGTGGTGCTCTTGAGATTCTCAATCCAGATGGAGAACTGGTCACAAGCGCAGCGCCATCATCTGAATTCCTTGCAAGCAATTGTGTAACCTATGGATACAATGAAACAAATTCAGAATGGGTTGAGTTTGCATGGCCGACTCCTGGAACTGAAGAACCGGATGCTACAATGATTGCATCTCAGGATTCGATCAAGTTTACATCTGTCATGTGGGATGGTATTTCATCGATTTCCACAGAATTAGAATTCTTTGAACTTACCAATAACGGAGAAGACGCTGCAACACTCAATGGATGGAAAATTAGACGAACAGCCGCTGATAATACAGAATACACTGCTGATATCACCAACCTACAGATTGATGCCGGGTCTTCAGTGAAACTAACCAATGATGTCTCCGCTCTTACCTTGTATGAGGATGGAACAATTCTTGATATGAATACTGTCATGAGTTCACCAATTTACCTTCTTGATAGCGGTATGGCATTGCAACTCATTCACCCAACTGGAGCAGTCGCCGATACCATCGTCTACGGCAATGGCCCTGTGGATGCGATCGGATGGTCTGGAGTTGCTTTATCAGAGCCAGTAAGTGGAATTGACAATCTGATTTTGTACAGAGGCGATGGGTGTGGAACAATCACCGATACCAACCAATCTGTCGATTGGCATCAACGATGGGGACGCCTCGGAGCAAGCGATTTCTGCACAGACCTTACGTTTTCAGATGCAACGATGATTCAACCTCTTCTTGGACCTCATGATGGGCTTGTGGATGTACTCGCATGGGTAGGTCAAGCACAATCTTCTCTCCATCTTCATCTGTATCAACTCCAATCGATGGATCTTACTCAGGCTCTTATTGATGCACACGAACGAGGTGTTAATGTCGTGGTTGTTCTCAACGAAGTCGAATCTTGGTGGAATACAAATGATCGTGAATCTCAAGCATCGTATGCATATCTTCTCAAGGAAGCTGGAGTCGATGTGTATTGGTTTGGAGGAAGCGGCGATGACCCTTACCTCTACCTTCACGCTAAAGTTGCAGTTCAAGATGAAGCCTCTGTTTGGATAGGCTCAGGCAACTGGAAAGATGCATCATTACCACCACCCGGCCAACGCGGCAACAGGGATTGGAGTATGATTGTGGAAAGCCAAGAACTTGCTCAGACTGTTTTGGAACACATGGCCTTTGATGAAAATTCAATGTATGTTTTACCTGTCTCATCGACTCCTCCAACCAATAGTTATTTCGTCCCTGATGTACGAACAATCGTAGGAGATTCTGCTCCACAATTCACAGGAACATACTCTGGAACCCTTCTCACGTGCCCTGATGATTGTGTTGAAGGTTTAACCAGCATGATCGAGAACGCAAACAGTGAAATTTTACTCTCATTGCAATATCTTGATCTTGATTGGCAATGGGGATGGGGTGAAAACCCAGTCGTAAGTGCACTCGAAGATGCTGCACAGCGAGATGTTTCGATACGTCTCATCATCAACGGGGCATATCTTGATGAAGATATCCAAGACATTGTTGACAGAATGAATAACGATTGGAATCAAACCAATGGATGGGATGTTTCTGCCATCATCATGAGTGAAGATGACGATGTTTCTAAACTCCACAACAAAGGAGCAATCGTCGATGGCACATCTGTCCTTATCTCAAGCATCAACTGGGGCGATTCAGCCATGGTTCGTAACAGAGAAATGGGATTGATTATCGATTCGACTGAGATTGCTACACCATACATCAATTCATGGTATGCTGACTGGAATCGGCTTGACAACGTAACCGATACTGACAACGATGGTTTACCTGATATCTGGGAAGTTGGAAACGGTCTGAACAGAACAATTGCAATGTTTGGTACTACTCTCGAGGGTGATATCGATGTCGATGGAGATACGCTCTCAAACTATGATGAATACGTCTTGGGAGGAAATCCATTGTCTGCAGATACAGATGGAGATTGTATTTTGGATCAGATTGAAGTCGCTTGGGCACAAACAACCGCATTAGATTCTGGAATTGCTGACGTGTCTCCATACGATGCAATCAACATGGCTGATGCTGATGGTGATGGAATCAATGAAGCCGATGCATTGGGTTGCGATCTTGGTGGTATCACGCCAGAACCAACTGGTAATGAAACCAATAATACTGGAAATGAATCACCTGATGATGACAATGACGGTATTTTGGATGTTGACGATGACTGCCCCGATACATTGCCAGACACGCCAACAGATATTGACGGATGTTCACTCGCTCAACTCAATCAAAACGCTGGAGATTCCAGTGGAGAGGCAGAGGAAGGCATGGGTGCAACATTCATGTTATTGTTGATGCTTGGTGGAGCGCTCTTACTCATTGGTGCAGCGAACGGAATCATTCAATCACGCAAGGAGAAATCCGAAGTTAAGGATTGGGTTGGAGAAGAAGAATTGAATGCAGTTATCGGTTCTTCTGAATCATGGGAACAACCTGTTCTCGATGGTCAAGCCTCTGACGATCAGAGTGGGCTATCAGAACAAGACCTTGCACGTTTCCCGGGATGGGACAAAGCAATGATCGAGAAGTATTTGGAAATGGGATGGAGTCTTGACCAATTGGAAGAATACTATCAACAACAGATGTCTGAACAGAGTTGAGACGCGTAACCTTGACAAAGGAGCGATTCTAGGTTGAACCATGGCTTACAGTTCGAGTAACCCCGTATTCCAACCAAAATTCTGGAATACCATCTCTGGAAACGACCGAATGACCTTTGAAGGAACTCTTCAGAAAATTGGTATCTTGTTTGGTTTAATGACCATCTCTGCCCTTGGAACTGTTGCCCTTGGATTTATTGTCCCTGGACTGCTGATTCCAATGATGATTTTCGGTATGTTTGGAACATTTGGAATGGGCATTTGGCTCATGTTTTCACGCCCACCTAACCCCCAAGTACCAGTTATGATCTATGCTTTTATGGAAGGATTCTTCATTGGACCACTTACCCTTGTGTTCGAGCTAATGTATCCAGGAATTGCCATACAAGCAGGCCTTGCAACACTGGGAGTAATTGGTGCAATGTTGACAATTTATTCATTGCGAATTATACGTCCCACCCCAACATTCAACAAGATTGTATTCTCACTAACAATGTCGATTATGTTCGTTTATTTGATCAGCATTGTGTTTATGTTCATCCCAGGAGTTTCTATCCCATTCCTCCATAGCAGTGGACCAATTGGAATCGGGATTAGTGTATTCATTATTGTTGTTGCATCCCTCATGCTGATCTCAAATTTTGGCATGATTGAAGCAGGTGTACGAATGGGTGCTCCGAAACAGCAGGAGTGGTGGGGCGCTTACGGAATTCTCATTACAGTCATCTGGTTGTACTTTGAAATGCTCCGATTGCTTGCTAAACTACGAAGTGACTAGGAGTGAACCCTTTGTCAAGACCACTGCCTGTAGCAGATTTACAAGATTTCCTATCAGGTGATGAAAACCGTCGTATGGCCTTTATCCAAGCTGTTGGAGAATCACTTTCCGACATTGGATTCTTTGCACTGATCAATCACGGAATTGATCTCAACCATATTGAGGACACATACGAACAAGCAGAGTATTTCTTTGACCTTAATGAAGAAACAAAACGAACGTATTTGCGTCCAGAAATTTCACATCAACGAGGCTATACTGCATTTGGAATTGAACATGCTAAGAATAATCCTGCCCCTGATTTGAAAGAATTTTGGCAAACAGGAAGAGGCAACCAAGGCAGTGAAACAGACCTCACATATCCCGCAAACATTTGGCCAAGCAAGCATTTACCCGATTTTGAAAAGAATGTTGATTCACTCTACAATAAGATGGAAGAAATATCAACCATGCTTCTCAGTGCATGCAGCACTTATCTTGGTCATGATGAAACATGGCTTCCAGAAATGGCAAGAGAAGGAAACACCATCATGAGAATCATCCATTATCCTCCTCTAGATGAATCAACTCCTGAAGGAGCCGTACGTTCTGCGGCTCATGAAGACATCAATCTGATTACATTGCTAATGACTGCAACTGCCGCAGGTTTACAGGTTATGGATCACGATGGAACATGGATTGATGTTGAAGGCAACCATGAGCAAATCATCGTCGATTCAGGAGATATGATTCAGAACCTGACGAATGGACTTTTCAAATCGACAACTCATAGAGTAGTCAACCCAGGAGATCCAACGCAAAGGCGCTTTTCAATGCCGATGTTTGTTCATCCACGCAATGAAATCGATCTGACTCCACGTGAAGAATTTGTGGCTAAAACCGGGGGCGTAGCAGCCTATCAATCCATCAAAGCAGGAGAGTATCTTCATCAGAGGCTTGTGGAAATCGGCTTAGCATCAAAATGAGTTGAAATCATGCATATTCCCGCCTTACTTGCAAAGAAAAGAGATGGAGATATTCTATCGAAAGAAGAACTCTCATGGTTCATTGAACATCTTTCAGAGATTCCGAATGAACAAATTGGAGCTTTCTTGATGGCGTGTCAAATCAACGGACTCAATCCAGAAGAGACGTATCATTTGACAACATCAATGCTTGAAAGCGGTGAAGTGCTTCCTCTTAAGCAAGATGCTGTAGACAAACACTCTACTGGAGGCGTGGGGGATAAAATGAGTATCATTCTTGCACCTGCGCTTCGAGCGTGTGGAGCAACAGTACCGATGCTTGCAGGAAGAGGACTTGCTCATACAGGCGGAACCATCGACAAATTAGAATCAATACCAGGTTTCAATACTGGTCTAAGCATTGATGCAATGAAACAGAATCCTTGCTTTATTTCTAGACAAACAGACGAAATTGCTCCGGCAGATTCCATTCTTTATGCTATTCGAGATGTAACCGCTACCGTACCATGCATCGGTTTGATCACAGCCTCTATTCTATCTAAGAAAGCCGCCGAAGGCATTCACTCCCTCGTACTGGATGTCAAATACGGAAGGGCTGCATTTATGCAACATTCTGAAAAAGCAAGAGAATTAGCTGTATCGATGGTTCAAGTTGGTACACAACTCGGCATTCAAGTTACTGCACAATTGACTCAAATGGACCACCCCTTAGGCAATTGGCTAGGAAATAGTCACGAAATCTACGAATCAATTCAGTGTTTGAAAGGAGTCGGTCCAGAGGATACGATGGAATTGGTTGTTGCTCAAGGAAAGGCACTTGGGTTTGATATTGAAGAAGTTATTCGCAACGGTTCCGCTTTGACGGAATTTAGGGATATGATCATTCGACAAGGTGTTGATTCTGATATCGCAGATACACTCCTCCATGATGCTTGGAGCGTTCTACCAAGAGCCCCGCAACAGTATGTGCTCAAGGCTGAACAAAATGGCAACATTGCTGATATTGATGCACTCATCATAGGTCAAGTTCTCTGCGAAGCAGGTGCTGGCCGTTCCCAACAGGGTCAAGATATTGACCATGGAATCGGGATTCAATTGCACAAAAAAGTCTCAGATAATGTGGAAGAAGGAGAGCCAATAATGACACTTGATGCCGATTATGGCTTCGACATGCACCTTTTACAGCGATTAAAGGATTCGATTAAAATCAGTGAATATCAAGTAAAAGACGGTTCACGAATCCTTGAAACCATCACGATTGAGAATTGTTCGTAGTTCTCGATTCAATGGAAGCCGTCATAAAGGAGATGTTGTTGGCAAAACTCGCCGATTTAGCTTAGCTGGTGGAGCGTGGGACTGTTAATCCCAAGGTCGTGGGTTCGAGCCCCACAATCGGCGCCATTATTCCCACTCGATTGTACCGGGTGGTTTGTGCGTAATATCGTATACCACACGATTTACTGCGCCTTTCACTGCATTGGTAATACGTGTACTGATCTTTTGCAAGATTGCATGAGGGATTTCAGAATATCGAGCAGACATTCCGTCCATGCTTTTCACAGCACGAACGACAACGGTCTCACCATAAGCACGTACATCGCCATGAACACCAACAGATCTGACCGGAAGAAGAGCGGCGAAGTATTGCCAGGGAAGTTCCATTTCTCCAGCTTCGGCAGCTGATTCAAATTCTTCCTCAACAATAGCGCATGCTTCTCTTACAACAGCTACACGCTCGGGAGTCAATTCTCCAAGGGTTCGCACAGCAAGTCCGGGTCCTGGGAAGGGCTGGCGTTCAGCAACAATAATATCCAGTTCTCTTGCGAGTTCTCGAACTTCATCCTTGTAGAGGTCCCGTAGAGGTTCTACGACTTCAAGAGTCATGTCTTCTGGCAATCCTCCAACATTGTGATGTGATTTGATCGTGTCTCGAACACCACCACCGGATTCAATCCAATCTGGAGCAATCGTTCCTTGAACAAGATACTTAGCACCACATTTCTTTTGTTCATCTTCAAAGATTCGAATGAAAAGTTCTCCAATCACCTTACGCTTGTCCTCAGGATCAGTAACGCCTTTTAGAGCCTCAAAATATCTGTCTGCAGCCTTTACGGTGACCAAGTTGATTCCTTGTTGAGAGAGCATTTCTTCAATCTCTTCTGTCTCATTCTTTCGCATAAAACCAGTATCGACGTAGACACAATGGAGGAGATTCCCCACCGCTTTGTTTGCAATTACAGCAGCAACGGTTGAATCGACACCGCCCGAACAGGCAATGATTGCAATGTCATCAATTGTAGCCTTCATTTGTTCAATCGATTCCTCGATGAATTCAGGCGCATCAAACATCTCAATCCCTGCCGTTAACTTCTCGATCCATCTTTAGAACTCGTTCAATTTGATCTAATTTATCTTGGACTAGTTTTTGAGCCATATCATCATTGACAAGAGCGAGCATTTGTACTGCAAGATGACCAGCGTTGTCTCCACGATCTACACCGACTGTAGCAGCTGGAACACCAGGAGGAAGTTGGACAATTGAGAGGAGCGAATCGAAAGGAACTCTTCCACCGCAAGGAACTCCAATGACTGGTTTTGTTGTTAAAGCAGCAACTGCACCCGGTAATGCAGCAGCAAGACCTGCCATTGCGATGAAGACTTTACATCCATCTTCTTCTGCTTTGTGAATAATTTCTTCAACAAATTTAGGTGAGCGGTGAGCAGAAGCCACACGTAGTTGATAATCGACGCCAAAATGGTCGAGAATTTTTGTACACTTTTCAGCAATAGGCATGTCCGATTTGGAACCGAGTAAAATGGTTACATCCATGTGTCTCCCCCGGCGCGTATAGTTCTTTTAGATGACCCTCGGCCATCCACAGAAAAACCATCACTCTTCTTCGATTAGAATGCCATTTAGATCGAAAAAGTCTTTGCAGAAAACATCGAGATGTAACCAACATCCATCTTCTTCAAATGTGCAATACATTGCCCCAATTGTGTCTTTCTTTCTCAAAATGGCCATCAGCCCATTTGAAGCTCTAGTGTTCAGGATGTGCCATTGATTCCTTTGAACTGGTGAAATTTCGAGGATGGCTTTTGGATTCCATTCATGCCGAAACTGAACACCAAAACCCGCAGAAGTCCGATTAGCGATGTGATACGTAAGACTAAATTGAATCCAAGCAATTCCTAGCGGAATCCATGAGGATACTGAATCAATAAACGTTAGAATAAGACCTGTAATTATTAGAAGGCCGATCAAATGAACACCACGGTGGAGGATCAAAACTCTTCTATGCGACATCGTAGAGAAAAGAGCAAAACCAAGCAAGAGGATTGAGGCTAACAAGAACCAAGGCACAAGATGTGTGTATTTCCCAGAGATTAACAGCAATATGGGGCACACAAGAGTGAACAGAGACCATGCCATTGTAAAGAGCGGAATCATCATGACGGGGCGTTCCTCAGAAGGGAACCAACCATCAACAAACAATCCAACCATGCCATTGCCAAGAACTCCCACTTCATTTGATTGTTGTATATAGGCAATGAGATTAAGTTGTATCACGAGACATCGTATAGAATGGAACAAGTTTATTCATGCACAAGGGACGAATTTTTCGACCAATTGAATAAACATCCTTACCTTCGTATTCAAGACAAAGGAAACACAATCATCCTCAGAAAGGGTTGGTTGCAGATGATTTCTTTGAGCATTATCAAAATGGACGAGAAGATTTGCGTTCGTTTCAGACCAAAAATAAGTCCTGTGGGTTTGATGATCCTCGCAACAGCAATTGTTATCTCAATTGCATCAATCTCATTGTTTTGGACTCTTCTACAGGTGGTATTGATCGGATTCGCTTTACTTGTCCATTCTTCCCAACTCACTTGGGAGATGTTGCAATTTACTCAAGAACCTGTGGATTTTAATCATCATTCATCAAATGGATGATGAAGACAGAGATTACGAGCAGCATAGACTTCATCAACACGACGAACAGGTGTCGTTATTGGAGCATTATGCAACGTTTCTGCATCGACTTGAAGGACTTTAGCAAAATCTTCTGCAAATGTATCCAGTGTATCTTTCGATTCCGTTTCAGTTGGTTCAATCATCATGCATTCTGGGACGACCAGTGGGAAATAGACTGTTGGAGCCATATAGCCCATATCGAGCAACCCTTTGGCCACATCCATCGCTGAAATTCCCAACGACTCTTTTGCTGGTGCAAGAGAGAGTGTGAATTCGTGTTTTGCCACGACTGTTTCAGCTCCATCAACAAACATATGATCGACACCAGCAGCCTTTGCTTCTCTATGAATTGCATGACGTAGATAATTCGCATTCAAGACAGCATGTTCGGACATTGTTCGAAGTTCCTTACCGTATCGTCGATAATATGCCCAGCAACGAATGACTGCACCTGCATTACCATGCCACTGCTGAACCTTACCAATCGTATGTTCCGGCTCATGCCATGTGTACCAGAAATCATCAACCGCTTGTTCCTGTTCAGACTCAGTTGGTTCTCTGCGAGAGACAATAGGTGTTGGTAGGAATGGTGCAAGATGTTGCTTCACACCAATCGGTCCAGAACCTGGACCTCCTCCTCCATGTGGCTGGCTGAAGGTTTTGTGAAGATTGTAATGAACTGCATCAAAGCCCATCAGGCCAGGACTTGTTCTTCCAAGAATGGCATTGAAGTTTGCTCCATCATAGTACATCAGCCCGCCAACTCCGTGGACGACTTCAGATGCTTCTGCAATATCATGTTCAAACAAACCGAGTGTATTGGGATTCGTAATCATCATTGCTGCTGTGTCTTCACCAACGACTGCTCGTAGTGCATCAAGATCGATGCGGCCATCGACCTTACTCGGAATCTCAATGATCTCGAATCCAGCCATAGCAGCGCTCGCAGGGTTTGTTCCGTGTGCTGAATCAGGGACAATGACCTTGGTTCTTTGATGTTCACCACGATGTCTGAAATATTCTTGGAAACATCGAACTGCAGTAAATTCACCTTGTGCTCCTGCAACTGGTTGCAATGTGACTGCATCCATTCCTGCACAGATGGAAAGCATCTCTTGCATTTCAAAATAAATTGAAAGTAAGCCTTGAATTTGATGCTCAGGCTGATGAGGATGGATATCAGCAATACCTGGAAGTTGAGCAATAACTTCGTTCACACGAGGATTATGCTTCATTGTACAAGAGCCAAGAGGGTAAAATCCAGTATCAATTCCAAAGTTTCTCTTTGAAAGCCAAGTGTAATGACGGACCATTTCTGGTTCAGAGAGTCTTGGCCATCGTGGAAGACTTTTGCGAACGAGATTTTCGGGAAGAGATAGTTTGGAAGCATCGAGAAGTGGTTTGGGTTGAGAGTACCCCTTGCCTGGAGCACCGTGATGATCGAAAAGATGGCTCATGCAGCCACCTCCTTTACCCATGATTCAAGACTTAACGAAAGTCGTTCGATATCATCACCAGAGGTCTGGTCGGTAAACGTGAGTAACAAACGATTTGACTGGTCTGGATACCACCATGAAAGATCAAATCCACCAATTATTCCCTTTTCCTCGAGATACTTCAAGCAATTTTTACCAGAGTCTGGAACTTCGATTGCAAATTCATTGAAGTGTGACTGGTGCTCGTGAACAATGGATAACCCTGGGATAGATGCAATTTTCTGTTTCGCATACGTGCATGCAGCCATGTTTCGTATTGCTAACTCTTCAAGACCTTCCGGCCCAAGAAGAGACATATGCATCGCTCCCATTAAAGCGATAAGTGTCTCGTTTGTACAGATGTTTGAGGTTGCACGGTGTCGTCTGATATGTTGCTCACGAGTTGAGAGAGTCAGACAATATGCTTCTTTCCCATCAACATCGATGCTTCTTCCAACAATTCGACCTGGCATTAGACGCAGGTATGGCTTGGTGCATCCAAAGATTCCGTAAATTGGCCCTCCTGCAGTGATTGGACTTCCGAGAGGTTGTCCTTCGCCTACAACAATATCCGCACCATAGTTTCCTGGCGCTTCAACAAGTCCTAGGGAAACTGGTTGTATGGCAACAATGAGTGCTGTATGTTCTCCAATAATTTCTTTCAACTTCGGATAGCCACCATCGATGATACCAAGTGGATTTGGTTGTTCGACATATACAGCACATGATCCTGCAGCATTAGCTACATCATCGAGATTGATGAGACCGTTTTCATCATGCCTCAGTTTCTTAATCTCAATTCCAGCGCCTTGACAGTAATTGTGGATGACTGAACATCGATCAGGTGGTGTAAGTTCGGAGATGTATACTGTATTCTTCTGTTCGGCCTTTCGATTGTGTACACGTACAGCACACGTAATCGCTTCAGCGGCTGCGGTAGACCCATCGTAGAGAGAGAGATTTGTAACAGGCATAGCAATTAATTCGGAGATAAGCGACTGGAACTCCCACATTGCCTGCAGCATTCCTTGAGAGACTTCAGGCTGGTATGGCGTATAGGACGTGAGAAATTCACCACGAGTAATCAACTGAAAAACGCTGGATGGAACGAAGTTACGATACAAACCTGCACCAAGGAAAGATACTTTGTCACCAAGAGCAACATTGGACCCGAGAAGACGCTTTGCATCAGCAAGTAGTTCTTCTTCACTTTGAGCATCAGGGAGGGGGAGATCCTCGTTCATACGAACCCCAGCAGGAACATCCGCAAACAACGCATCAATCGAGTCGAAACCCATTTCTTGAAGCATTTCTTTTTCTCGTCCTAGATTCGGGAGTTGGTCAACCATTGAAAAGCACCTCCGCAGGTGTGCTGAACCAATCGCGTAGCGCTCATAATATTCGTCATTGAGCCATCAGGATTTGGAAACTGTTTCAGACGAATGGTGGTCGTACAATTAGAGCCCTTACAGAAGACCTTGGACTTGCTGCAATCAAGACTTCATCACCTTCTTTCACACCAGAAATGTAGCCAATCCCAATGCCTGTATTACCCAGTGAAGGCGAGGGTGCTCCTGAGGTAAGTTCCCCGATTGTAGAACCATCCAAGGTCGTGACAACTTTACCTGGTCGCGGCAATGGACCTCGTTCGAGATACTTGATTCCCCACCAGCGTGCATCTGAATCAGAATGAGAAATGACACGAGATTTACCAATGAACTCATGACCAAGGTTTAATCCAAATGGCACATTCGTTTCCCACGAATCTCTTGCCAGAAATGTGTGTGATCCATCATCCAGGCTAGGCCATAGGAAGTCAACTCCAGAGAGAAGATATCCCTTTTCCAGTCGTAATGTATCTCTAGCACCTAATCCAATGGGTGTCGCTCCAGCTTCAGCAAGAGCCCTCCATACAGCCACAACATCTTCGTTTGGGACAAATATCTCATATCCTGCTTCACCAGTGTAACCTGTTCCTTGAATCCAGCCAGTTACACCAAGGCTGTTTTCAGATAATGCACTCCATTTGAAACGGCCAACATGTTGACCTTCCCCAAATGCCGCGTTCAACATCTCTTTGCTTGTTGGACCTTGAAGAGCGATGATCGACATCGATGGGGAGAGATTCTCTAAAGTGACGCCCATTTGTTCTGGATTAAGTTGGTGGAACCAATTCCACATGACGTCGATCATTGATGCGTTTGGAACTCCAAGAATCTCTGTCTCCGAAACGACAGCAAAAATCATGTCGTCGATAATATATCCATCATGATCGAGAAAATGAGTGTAGGCACATCTGCCTGGTGAAACGGCAGTCACGTTCTGTGTTGCGCATGATTGTAACCACTCCATAACACGCTCACCAGAGAAACGAAATGTCCCCATGTGAGATACATCGAAGATTCCTGCACCTTCACGTGTTGCGATATGTTCTGACTTGATGTTTGAATACCATATTGGCAATTCAAACCCATGGAAATCTACAAGGTTCCCTCCCATCGTTTTATGTTCCTCAAAAAGGGCTGTCCTTACTGGTTCATCATTGCTCATATTCACACTACTCCATTTTAGTTCTCAAAGTTTCGTTTCATTGACTACTCAGCGGGGAGGCCTCTCTCAATATCCCGCCCTAATTCCACGATTTTTTCAATATAGGAATCGAGACTCTGTTCAGTAATCTGATTATTGGAAATAACTGAACGAAGAATAATTTGTTCATCAATAGTGCTCTTACTAACCATAAATCGACCATCTTGCAATAGTCTGTGACGTAATTCATCATTCAGAGAATTGAGTTTTTCTGAATCAGTATTCCCAACATAACGGAAACAAACATTTGTCCACATTCGTGATGAGGCCATTTCCAACTCAGGTGTTGATTCTACTTTGAGTTCAAGATAGGTTGCAAGCTCCATAAATCGATCGACCATTGTTGCCCAACCAGCATCTCCAATCTCACGCCATGCAAGCCATAACTTTAGAGCATCATTTCTCCGACCACATTGCAGGGAGTAACGCCCAAGATCGACATCCTCTGCTTCGCCATGATAGAGATAGTGGGCTGGAGTGGCGCCAGTCGAACATACCTGACGTAGAATGTCTCCATCTTTGACAATAAATGCAGAGCAAATTAGTGGTATGCCCATCATTTTATGTGCATCCCAACAAAAACTGTCAGCAAGTTCAATTCCATCCATCAAAGAACGATATTGATTCGAAAAGAGACAAGCACCGCCCCATGCAGCATCAACATGCATCCAAAGATTGTGCCGATGAGAGATTTCAGCGAGTGGACGAAGAGGGTCAAACGATCCTCGAACGGTTGTGCCACTCGTTGCAAGTACTGCGAATGGACGTTGTCCAGAATTTAGTGCTCTTTGTATCTCTTCTTCTAGAGAGTCTGGTCGCATTCTTCCATCATCGTCACATCGTACTTTGATTAAATTCATGAACCCTATGCCAATTACATTGGCTGCTATGCTATACGAATAATGAGCCTCTTCAGAGACGAAAACAACAGAATTACGCCCATCAAATCCAAGAGATGATGATTTTTGATCCATTGATTGCCTTGCACAAAGCAAACCAAGCATATTCCCATTCGAGCCACCTGTTGTCAAAGTCCCTTTGGATGTTGAAAATCCTGCCAGTTCACCCATTCGTGATATGATGGTGGATTCGATTAACGTAGCTATTGGGGCGATTTCGTAAGTATACATTGCCGTATTTGTCGCAGCAGTAACCAATTCTCCAGCAATCGAAGCAATGGACATCCCACCCCATAACGGATTCATGAACCCAGGGGCCGTTGTGTGAACTGAATGACGAAGTACTGAATCAATATCATCGAGAGCAGCGTCAATTCCATGACCTTCTATCGGGAGTTTCAGATCTACTGTTTTCCCAAGTGAATCACGAGGCAAACTACTTCGGATAATATCTTCTTTCTGAGAACGATTAAAGAAATCTTTGACACGAAATAAGACTTCATCTAGAAATTCCTCTGCCCCCATGAATCTAAGGCTGTCCTATGAGGTCTTTGAACGTCCCTGTTGAATCATGAAGTTGAATAATTTATGCATAACGCATGAGAGAATAAATACATTGAATAACCTGGGTCTTTTCGTAACATCATGCTAGGAGAGAACGGAGACAAATGGCTTACTCGATTACACATGCAACTATCGCGAGAATTACGATCACAAGGCTGGTCTCAAATGGATATTGCAAACATGTTAGGTACAACTCAAAGCACAGTCTCTCGTCAATATCAAAAACCGATTCTAGATCTTCCAGGTTCTGCTGATTCGCTCACTGTCGATGGATGGGCAAAAGAAATTGCATCTGGCTTGATTGCGATTGGACCAGAGGAAACCCTACTCCGTCAGCGATTTGTTATCGAATTCCAATTTGGAAATAATCAAGCTCTTCGATATGACAAAACATTCACAGGGATGGACTTGGAAGCAGACCAAAAGGAGCAAGCTCTGATTCGAAGACTTGAATGGGCCATAAGTCGACTTGATTCGAAGTTGATCTTGTCGGTTCTCCCACAAGTTGGACTGAATATTGCATCTTGCATGGAGAATGCAACAACAACGGAAGAGGTTGCTTCAATTCCAGGCAAGGTCACAGCAGTTGGCGATGTGTTACGAACCCATAGCCGACCTGAATTTGGTTCTTCAAAGACCCTTGCTCGAATATTACTGGATGTGCGTAAAATGGATGAAAGTAAGAACTCGATCATCAACATCCGGCCTCCTGGCGACCACGATGGAACCGATATTGATGCTGTTCGAGATGCTTGTGAGCAACTTGGATGGACCCTTGCAGACGGTGATAGAGACGGCATTGAACAAATGAAAGGCAGCATTGATGCGATTCTAGACATCGGTGATTTTGGCTGGGAACCTTCGCTCTATGTCCTTGCAACCAACCCTCTCGAAGTCGTTGACCGATGTCACAACCTTATCCATGCCTTGGAGGGTTCTAACTGAAATTACACCTTGTTGTAGTACTATTGATGCTAAGCCTGCCACTTAGCGGATGTCTTGGCACTTCGAATGAAGAACTTGTATGTAATGATGGACTGGATTCGGGCGATGATTGTGTCCTTACAATCGTCACATACGATATTATTGCAATTACAGATGATGTTCTAAATGAATTTACAAATCAGACTGGCGTTCAAGTTGAGATGATTCGAACAGATGATGCCGGAGGTATTCTCGAACACCTTTTACTCACACAAGACAACCCACAGGCTGATCTAGCGCTTGGACTCGACAATACATATCTTCAGACTGCGTTACAATTTGATTTACTAGCAGAACATAATGCAGAGATTCCAAACCTCGACTCTAAGGCGACAGCTCCTTACAGTGGCAACAAAGCAGTTCCCTTTGATCAGGGCTATATTTGTCTAAATACAGATACGCAGGCATTGAGTGAAAATAATATCTCCTTCCCGTCTACACTCGAAGAACTAACATCGCCTGAATGGAAAGGAAGAACTGCATTTCCTAGCCCAGTTACATCATCCCCAGGAAGAGCGTTCATGGTTGCAACCATTGACTATTTTGAGCAACAACAAAGCAATATGACTGCATTTGATTGGTGGACTGAAATGGCAGAAAATGATGCAATTTTCACAAGCGGATGGACTGAAGCATACGAAACACACTACACTGGAGGCTATGGAATATGGAATGAGGGGCACATAGGTGATGCATGGCTTACAGTATCATATTGCCACTCCCCTGGTGTCGAAGCATTTTATGGTGAAAATTCAACAATTTCTGCTGCTGTCGATATTGACTTCGCTTCATTTTCCCAAGTTGAATATGCCGCATCTGTCAATGGAGGAGGTTCAAAGAATGCAGTTAACGCCTTCATCGAATTTTTACTCACTGATGAGGTGAATACAAACATGCCTGAAAACAATTTGATGTACTCAGTTTTGGAGGGCAAAGACCTCCCTGAGACAAACGGATACAGGTATCATAGCCCTGTTCCTACTCAGCCGTCAACCATTGAAATGGATCGCATCGGTCAAGAAATGGAGAATTGGCTCAAGGAATGGCGAGATTCTACAAACTCAATCTGAGTTGAAGTCATGGCATTGCGCAGTATTCGAAATGTACCCATTTTCGTATACTTGGGATTAATCCTCATCCCGATATATCTTGCAGTTGAACGATTGATCGATGTAACTGGGAAAGACCCGTTTACTGCAATGTATTCATTGCCAGACCATCCATTAGGAAGTGAAGCACTCTATTTCTCATTCATCCAAGCACTACTTTCTGCAACACTGACCATTGCAATCGGATTGCCCATCGCATGGTGGCTAGGCAGACATCAATGGAAGCACTTGAATTTCATTAGAGCAGCATTAACCCTCCCTTTTGTCACTCCAACCATCGTTGCAGCAATGGGATTTCTTGCTCTTTTCAAAACAGGAGGGGCAATAGAATCTATGGGAGTCGATCTCAGATTTGAAACTGGATTTATTGGTTGGCTATCCGATTCAACTGGAATCGAAAACTCTGGCCACATTATTGCCTTATTACTGGCCCATGCTTGGTTTAATATTGCCCTTGTCATTCGTTTTGTTGAACCTAAAATTGCAACAATCCCCCCACGATATGAGGAGTCAATTCGCTTACTGCCTATCGGAAAAACTCGATTCAGCCGAGCGAGATATTTTTGGTGGCCAATGTTGAGAACCTCTATTGGTTCAGCTTTTCTTTTTGCATTCATATTTTCATTCACATCATTTGCTTTGGTTCGATGGCTTGCCCCAGATATGTGGACTCTTGAAGCATTGATGGCTGTAGAAGGTGGCGCAGCAGGCATCTACAATTACAGAACAGAAGCGAGTCTACTGGTTCTTGGTGGAGCAACATTACAAGGAATAATCCTGCTTTTTGCTCTTGGTTTAGCGGGTTATTGGCAACAAAAACAATCGATATCAAATGATGTTGTCTCCGAATCTTTTGCAAGAAAGACAGCAGGAAGACCATCACTATTGGCACGAATTGGAGTCTCTTTCGCTCTTTTGTTCGCACTTGCCCCATTGGGTTCTATGCTGCTCTCCTCTGTTCGAATCAGAGATCGAACCAATGAATCATATCGATGGAGCACTGAAGCGTGGGACATTGCCCTCACTGGTGATTTGACATACGTCTCAGCAGCAGATGCTTTAGCAAATTCAATTGTTTATGCAATTGCTTGTATGATTGTATCAATCCTTCTCGGTTATGCCGTTGCTTCATCGATCCATGCATTCGAATCAAGAGGGAGAAAGAGAACGGCAATGGCTATTGATGTACTCTCCATGCTCCCATTAGCACTTTCAGGAGTCATGGTAGGATTGGGTGTGTTACTCGGTGTCCTCAAGGTTTGGCCAGAGCTCTTCCAATGGTACGGACTCCCTATCATCCCACATGCAATGCTTACAACACCATTTGTAATTCGAATCCTTTTACCGGCTCTGAGGAGTTTGGATTCCAGTTACGATGAAACTGCTGCTATGCTTGGTTATTCGCAATACCAGAGATTCATGAGAGTACGAATTCCTTTGATGAAAAGTTCACTTGTGGTTGCTGCAACTCTTTCCATCGCCTTTTCATTAGGTGAATTCGGAGCATCTTGGATTCTTTTGCGTTCAGGTTCCTGGGATACCTTACCAATACTGGTTGATCAGTTGATGGCTCGACCAAAATACTTCGAACTTGTTGAACCAGTAGCTATGGCTACTGCTTCCCTTTTGATGATGGTAACGTTTGTTCTCTTCGTCATCACAGAACGTTTTAGAGAACATCAAGGAGGAGGATTCTAATGACAATCAAAATTCAATCACTAACACTGTCTTATGATGAAAATATCATTGTTCAACGATGCAATCTTACATTGGCTGAAGGAGAGATTCTTGTGATATTAGGCCCGAGTGGATGTGGAAAGACAACACTGCTACGAGCAATTGCAGGTTTTGTAAAACCGGATGAAGGAACAATTCACCTCAATGGAAGAAACCTGAATCAAATCAAACCTGAGGAAAGAAATATTGGCATGCTCTTCCAACGACCTGTTTTATTCCCTCACAAAGATGTACTCGGAAACATACTCTTCGCATACAGAAAGAAGAAAGACCGAGATATGGAAAAAGTCGATGAAATCATGAAGGACATGGGAATCTATACGATGAAAAATCAATCAATAGAAACACTTTCTGGTGGAGAATCTCAACGTGTTGTTCTTGCAAGAGCGTTGCTAACAAACCCTGAACTACTGCTTCTCGATGAACCATTATCATCTCTTGACTTGAGCGTGAGACGACAATTAGCAGCAGAGATACGAGGGACATTGAAGTCCAAAAATATCCCAGCAATACATGTAACACACGATCATGAAGAGGCCGCAATTATTGGTGATCGAATCATCGAATGGGATGAACTTCATCTACTCGAAAGTGT
>CEQM01135561.1_pt1 | contig 18320 bp, 14 predicted proteins | sample 531111 | NCBI WGS metagenome assembly CEQM01 (sample SAMEA2621278, study PRJEB7988) | marine metagenome | biome: marine biome (ENVO:00000447); feature: deep chlorophyll maximum layer (ENVO:xxxxxxxx); material: "saline water (ENVO:00002010), including plankton (ENVO:xxxxxxxx)" | depth 120 m
ACAGATTCCGATACACCGAATCCTGTAATCATATCAGCAACTAAAATATCTTTATTTGGATCTGGTGAATAATTAAGATCTAATATTTTTTTCTTAACACCATATCTTAATTGTCCTATTCTATTAATTTTTTCTGGAGATGATGGATGATAATGCCCTGAAAAAATACCTTCTTGAGGGTGCCAAACACCACAATCTTCTGTAATGGGTATTACTTCATGTACCTCATCAATATTTAAATCTCCGCCTGTACCATAGTAATGTTTTAAAAGTGGTGAAACAGCTTTATACCAACGTTTTAATACACCATGTTTTCGAGGATCACTTGGGTCAAAATTGATACCTGATTTAGCTCCACCGATTGGTGGTCCGCAAACTGTGAATTTAATCTCCATCGTTTTAGCAAGTGACAAAACTTCATATTTTGATAAACCATTTCTCATTCTAGTGCCCCCACCGGCTGCTCCGCCTCTCAAAGAATTAATAACAACCCAACCTGTTGCATTTGTTTCTGAATCATTCCATTCAAATACAATTTCTGGTTGTTTATTTTCATATTGGTTTAAAAGATTTTTCATTTCAATTAAATATAATACGTAAAATTAATAAGTAACATGTATAAAAATAATAAGCTAATAAAATACTTTTCAACATTATACTAAATAAACATCTCCTGAAGAATGATCTTTGTGTGCACCTGTAACAGAAGCTATACAATTATTTTCATTTAACATTCTTAACACACCTAAAAAACCAAATACTATTGCCTCTTTATAATTAACTATATCAACATCAGGAATAATTAAATTAGTTGAGGTCAAAGCATCTAATCTTTTAATCAAATACTTGTTAAATGCACCACCACCACTTAATAATGAATTAGAAATATCCATTTTTAAAAAATTAAGAGAAATTTGAAATGCAATATGTTCCACAAATGTTGACAACAAATCGCGAGTATCAATTTTATATAAATCAATAAGTGAAATAAAATACTGTTCTACCAATTCCTTACCAATCGATTTTGGAATATCCAATTTATAATAATCTATATTATTCAATATATTGAATAAATCATTATCTATTTTTCCATTTGATGCAATTTCACCAAATTCATCGTAATCTTTATTTAGTTTATTTGACAAATAATTTAAAACCATATTACAAGGGCATATATCATAACCGTACAATTTATTATCAACTTCAAATGATATATTTGCAATCCCTCCTAAATTTAAACAGGATGAATATTCACTAAATAATAAATTATCACCTATTGGAACTAAAGGAGCACCTTGACCACCATAATCAATATCCTGTTGTCTGAAATTTGACACTACAGGGATATTTAATTTTTTAGCAATCACACGACCGTTACCAATTTGCTTAGTATATCCATTTACTGGGTCATGAAAAATGGTATGACCATGTGACGAAATCAAATCAACATTAAGCTTGTATTTTTTTATAAATAAATCAATATAAGATGCAATAGTACAACCAAAATCTATATCTATTTTAGAAAGTTTATATTCACCAGTAAAAGCTCGTAATAAATCTGATTTAATTTGCTTTGTGTAGGCAAAAGTTTCAGATGCTACTAAGTTGAATTTCCACTTTTTTTTATGAACACAGTATTGTGCACAGGTAATGTCAATTCCGTCCATTGAAGTTCCTGACATCACACCAATCACCAAAGATTTATCATTAATAATATTATGCATATTATTAAAATAGAAAAAAAGCATTAATTTTGATTCAATTATTACAATAATATGAACTTCGAATTATCAAATGAGCACAAATTAATAAGAGACTCTGCTAAAGATTTTGCACAACATGAACTATTACCAGGTGTAATAGAAAGAGATGAAAAGCAAGAATTTCCACATGATCAAATAAAAAAAATGGCATCAATGGGCTTCCTAGGAATGATGGTTAATCCAAAATATGGCGGAGGTGGGATGGATACGATATCCTATGTGTTAGCTATGGAAGAGATATCAAAAATTGATGCATCATGCTCTGTTATTATGTCAGTAAACAATTCACTAGTATGCTGGGGAATAGAAAAATTTGGCAATGAAGAACAAAAAGAAAAATATCTTCCCATGCTGGCAAAAGGTGATGTGTTAGGTGCATTCTGCTTATCAGAACCTGAAGCAGGATCTGATGCTACATCTCAAAGAACTACTGCTATTGATAAAGGTGATTATTATCTGCTAAATGGAACAAAAAATTGGATTACTAATGGAAATAGTGCATCAATATATCTAGTTATTGCTCAAACTGAAGTAGAAAAAGGTCATAAGGGTATTAATGCATTTATTGTAGAAAAAAACTTTGAAGGAGTTGTTGTTGGAAAGAAAGAAAATAAATTAGGAATTAGAGCATCTGATACAACATCAATTATGTTTTCTGATGTGAAAGTTCCTAAAATTAATCGAATTGGTGATAATGGTTTTGGATTTAAATTTGCTATGAAAACTTTGGAGGGAGGAAGAATTGGAATTGCATCACAAGCTCTTGGAATCGCATCAGGTGCATATGAATTAAGCCTAAGGTATTCACAAGAAAGAAAAGCCTTTGGAAAAGAGATTTATAAACATCAAGCAATTGCTTTTAAACTAGCAGATATGGCAACAGAAATTGATTGTGGTCGCCTGCTTTGTCTAAAAGCAGCATGGCAAAAAGATAATAATATAAATTATGCTGAAACTAGTTCGATGGCCAAGCTATACTGTGCAGAAAAAGCAATGAGAATCACAACTGAAGCAGTTCAAATCCACGGAGGATACGGTTTTGTTAAAGAATATCATGTTGAAAGACTAATGAGAGATGCTAAAATTACTCAAATTTATGAAGGAACATCTGAGATACAAAAAATTGTCATTTCAAGATCTATTTTAAAATAACTTTTTTATCAACAGTTCCATCATTATAAAGCTCTATAAAAACTACACTTTCCTTATTTATTTCTCTACCTAACATATCAAAAATCTTATATGTAGATTTTTTTCCTGTATTATCATCTAAATTAATAGTGTTATTTATAGTCACATTGACTGATGAATATCCACTTTCACATGTACGATCATAAGTAATTGACCAGTCATAAAAGTAATAATAATAATCAGGCGATGAACCGTTATCACCACCACCTTGAGTATAGTAACCTTCAGTTATTTCTAAAATATTATTAATAGTAAACGGGAAATTAGGTAAACCCCCAGTTGTTCTTTTTAAAAGAGGATTATTATCTCCGAAATTATCATTGTTAAAATCTGTATTTGTTGTTAATAAATACTGCATACCTGGAGAAATACTCCAATTCAAACTAATAATATATCCCTCATCATCTGTCTCAGGTATATCAACTAACATATCATATATAAGGGCACCATTATTGTTTCTTAATTCTATTATTCTCTCACCAGAGTAGTCAGTATATACTTTGACGGTATTTAGTGTGAAATTTGAGTAACAATCAAATAATAAACCACCATTATACACACTTCCGCTATAATCTGCATTTTGACCTTGACCTTCATGTTCAGGTTCTCCAGTATTGAGTGTAGTGGATTCAACAATTTCTTCATTATAAACCATAAAAGATGTATTTTCATACAACGGATTTGTTATATATGTACTAGAACCTACACTTAGAATATTATAATCAGCATCAAAAAATGTAATAATATTACCTTCACAATTTAATATTGCACTTTGACCGTAATCAATAGAAATATTATTTTCACATTCAGGAAGAGTAATATCAAAAGCATCACAAAAATACTCACATGTTCCATCATCTTGATTTGCACTTGGATTAAAATTTTCTGCTGCTGGATCTGTACAGCCAATAAATAAACAAGATCCATCATTAATTTCTGCAGTTTCATCATAATTTGATGCATTTGGATTTGTACAACCAAATCCTTCATAAGCACCATAAGGTGTATGTAAAATAAATAAACCTTCTTGTTGATCAGTTGCTAATACTAAACCAGAAGGTAAATAAGGATATGCACCCCAACAGCCATCAAAGCTACCACCAGTCATGGGAGAGGTATCATAATATGCAACCTCAATCATATTAAATGGATCGCTAGCATCAATTATTGTTACTCCAGAAGTATAATACGATGTAACTAAATAATCTCCAAACACATGTGTGTTATGAGGAATTACATTCTCTTGATTACCATCAGCACCATCACCTGTCCATTCTTGGATTAAATCAATCTCTTGAATATCATAAATATCTGACACATCATATGCACCTACATAACATCCTGCTGTTTCATCTGTGGTAAATAAGTAATTATTATCATCCGAAATCCATGCATTGTGAGTAAAATTACAGGAAGTTGGATAAGACGACATAATTTGAGGATTAGATTTGTCCGTAACATCAATAACTGAAAAAACACCAGCATAAATAGCAGAACCCCACAAAGTATCACCTCTTACCATTCCATCATGTAAATAGTAATCATCAAAGATTCCGGCTAATGATGGAAACATAGGATTATCTGTTAAATCCAATATAACAGCACCGCCATTTCCTGTATCAGCTCCAAAAATATATGCATATCCATTTTCATCAATGTAAATATTGTGTGAAGTAGTGAAAAATTCCTGAGTATAGTTATAAGTTTGTCCTGTTTGATCACTTAAGTCTACAATTAATAAGCCATCACTTGCCTCAGTTGTAACATATGCATATTTACCCCATGTTTTCACATCTCTCCAAACAGAATTGCTACCCTGAATAAAAAAAATCTCTGTGGGATTAGAGGGATTTGTAACATCTACAACAGAAAAACCATCAGTTAATCCAACTAATGCATATTCATTACCTCCATCTGCGTAACCCCAAATGTCATTTGTACCCTGTGGATAAGATAAATTACCAACTAAATCCATATTTAAGCTCTCTTGAGAAAATAAACTAGAATATAAAATTATACATATATAAGTGAGTACTTTTTTCATATGACTGAATATTAAATTAATATTAGCAAAAATACAAATTAGAATACACATTCTAATTAATTAGCTGCTCTTAATTACGACCGTAATTGATTTTTTTATAATTTATTTTAATTTCTTTAAATCCTTCAGAAAATTTATCTACTATAGTAGCTTTAATTGAATTTCTTTCACAATTTAGATCTCTAACTCTTAAAGCTAAGCGACCAATTTCTTCCAATGGTAATTTTGTTCCCTTTCTAATATCAGACTCTGTATCCCAAATTTTAGAATTAATTTCATACATAAGTGAAATATATTTATCTAAATTAGATGAATATAAATCTATTTCATTTTTATATGCTAATAATTCTATATTAACATCTTCTTCAGTTCGTTCAGATTTTAATTTCGTAATAGTATATCTATCTATTATCTCTGATATTGGCATTTTCATAATCAAATATACTTTTATTTTCCTATTGTATGGAATGCATTAATACCACACTCTAAATACTCCACATAATTATTTGCATTACGAGCATAACTATAACCTACAGGATTCGCTAAAAGCTGCTCATCAGGGGTCATTAAAACATGTAATGGTTGTGTATTATTAGCAAATGTAAGACTCTGTAAAGTACTCCATTTATCTCCAATTCTTTTAATTTTCTTTTTCTTTACTTTTCCATCTCTGGTAATAATATCAATCACTTCTTTTTCATCTTCAGCTAGATCTGTTTTTTCATCGACATATAAAGAAATTACAACATAGTCATTATTTAGTAATGTTTTAACCCTTTTTTCTACCCAAACATCATCCTCAATTTTACGGCAATTTACACAAGCCCAACCTGTAAAATCAATCATAATAGGCTTATTCACTTGCTGAGCATAAAGTAATCCCTCTTCATAATCGTGAAAAATATTTTGAATCTGATGCTCATAATTTATATAAGAGTAGTATTTAGGCGGCGGAAACCCACTTAATAATTTATGGCTCCACCAATCTTTTCCAATAACACCTGGAAATAAATAAATAACAAAAGCAACCACAGCAGCTCCAAATGAAATACTTGTGAAACTTATTTTTTTTGTTTGGCTATCATGTGGAAACTTAATCAATCCAAACATATATAAAGCAAGTGCAAGAAAAGTAAGAACCCATAAAGCAAAGAAAACCTCTCGTCTTATTACTCCCCATTGTTCAACTAAGTCTGCATTTGATAGAAATTTAATTGCTAATGCAATTTCTATAAAACCTAATATTACCTTAACAGTATTTAGCCATCCGCCAGATTTAGGTAAAGATTTTAACCATGTTGGAAAAGCGGCGAATAAAGCAAATGGTAAACCAAGTGCTAAACCAAAGCCGGCCATTGCTAAGCTTAATTTAACTGCCACAAGTGCAGTACTAAAGCCAAAAATATTAATTAAATCAGCAGTTGCTGATGATAATGTGCCCGCTAATAACGACCCTAAAATTGGTCCAGTACAGGAAAAAGACACAATAGCTAGAGTTAATGCCATAAAAAATATTCCAAGCACACCACCTATATTACTTCCCGAACCTGCTGAATTGCTCCAACTACTTGGAAGTGTTATTTCAAAATAACCAAAAAATGAAATTGCAAAAACAATAAATATCAAAAAAAAGCCAATATTTAACCATGGATTTGTTGATATTTGATTGAACACTTCAGGGTTAATATTAGGCATTAAATGAAAAGGCAAACTCAATAAAGTATATGTTAAAAAGATAAACAAACCATAAATAGCTGCATTATAAATTGCTTTTCTTTTATCTTCAGACCCCTTTGTGAAAAAACTTACTGTTAAAGGAATCATCGGAAAAACACATGGTGTCAATAAAGCAATAAATCCTCCAATAATTCCTAAAAAAAATATTCCCCAAAGGGATTTTTCTGATTTTTTTTGACCACAATCTCCTATAGGATTATTTAAATCAATACTTGAAATAATGTATTTATTACTATCAGATTTAAATGTTAATAAAGAGGAGGAGTTATCTTTTAACGAATTTTCAGTTTTTTTTTTAACCTCAAATATCATATCTACATAATCGGGAGGTAAGCACATAGTAGCATTACAAACCATAAATTCTAATTCTCCCCTAATAACAGAAGTTGTATCGTTTAAAATTTTTATTTTTTGCTTAAAAATCGCTTTATCTTGGAAAGACGATAAGTCCATTTGAAATACAGGATCATATTTAGTCTTACTATTAGATTCCTCAACACCATCAATCAATTCATATTCTTCAGTCTCAACAAAATAAAAACTTGTTGGAACTGGACCATCTGGATTAACATATTGAGAATACACATTCCACCCTTCTTCAATTTCTGCCTCTATAATGAGATTAAAAGATTGATTAGAAATATGTTCAACTGAAAATGACCAGTCAACTGGATCTTCAATTTGAGAAAATGTATTTAATGCAATAACAGATAATAGTAAAAAAAAATATTTTTTCATTGGAAATATATTTAAAAATGTACAATATATACTTTTTTAGAATTTTCTACAAGCTTAAATCTATCATCAATTCTTTCACCAATTATACACACAATTTCATTATTAGAAATTAATAATCTTGTTTTCTTTTTTTGTATTAAAGAAAACTTATTATCTATAAAGTAATCACTCAACTTTTTAAACCCTTTCATACCTAAAGGAATAAATTTATCTCCTTTTTTCCAAGACCTAATTAATAAAGGAAACTCTAATTTATCGAAATCAATATACATTTTGTTGATATTATTTTTATGATAATCACAATCTATATAAGGAATAACACTAAAAGAAATATTAAAAGGAGATTTAATATTCGTAATATCTTTATAAATTACTACATTATCATTGTGTATATGTTTAGATATAATTAGTTCATGTCTATCCTTCACCATATAATAATCTGAATTAATAAATTCTTTTCCAGAACTAGATTTTAGGGATGTAAACACAGATTCAACATCTAAAAAATTAAAGTCTGAAATTATTTCATATAATAACTGTTTAGGGGTTGATTCTTGTAATAAAGAATCTATATTAACTCTATATTCTTTATTTTTAAAAACTATTAACTTTTCTTTTTTTTCTCTTATAACTTCATCATAAATAACTTCAACATCTCTGACTCTTAATATTGTTTTATTTATGGAATTAATAATATCTGGATTAATTTCTTGCATTATCGGGATCAGTCGATTTCTGATTTTACTCCTAACATATTTATCATCTTTATTACTAACATCATCTCTATAATCGATGTTGTTTTTTTTTGCATAATCAATTATTTCATTTTTATTAAAATTTAATAATGGCCTTATAATTTTATCATCTAATTGATTAATTCCATGTAAACCTGAAAGACCTGTTCCTCTAATTAAATTAATTAACAGTGTCTCTACAGAATCATTCTTATGATGTGCTATTGCAATGAATCTAAATTCATATTTATTAGACAAAGATTCAAACCATTTATATCTTAATTCTCTTGCTGCCATTTGAATAGAAATTTTATTCACCTCAGAGTATTCTACTGTATTAAATTCTTTTATGAATAATTTAACACCATGTGATTGACTGATTTTTTTTACTAATTTCTGATCTAAAATTGAATCCTCTCTTCTTAAAGAAAAATTACAATGTGCAATTGCAAAATTATAGCCATTAGTTTTTAATAAATTTAATAATACCATACTATCAATGCCTCCACTAACTGCTAAGAGTATACGAGATTTTTTTGAAACCTTTAATTGCCTAAGTTGCTTTATAAAAAAATCATTCATTTACCTAAGACTTTAAAAATAGATTTTGCTTTCAATAAACACTCTTCGTATTCCATCTCTGGAATAGAATCAATAGTTATCGCACCACCAACAATAAAAGAAAGATAGTTGCTTTTTTGATTGTATAAAATTGAACGAATAACAACATTAAAATCAAAATCCTTTTTAGGGGAAATATAACCAATTGCTCCTGAATAAATACCTCTAAGTGTATTTTCATATTGCTCAATTAATTCCATTGCTTTAATTTTAGGTGCACCTGTCATTGAACCCATAGGAAATGTTGCTCTTAGAATATCTGCAATACTTGTATCTAAACTAACTTCACAGCAAATAGTTGATATTAAATGGTGTAAATCTTTGTATGTATATATAGAAGCTAACTCATCTACTTTAACTGTGTTTTTGGCAGCAATTTTTGATAAATCATTTCTTACTAAATCAACAATCATTACATTTTCTGAAAAATCCTTAGAACTATTTATTAATTTTTTTTTCTGTGCATTATCAGCAATTTCATTATCTAATTTTTTTATTGTACCCTTAATGGGTTGAGATATTATTTTATTTCCTGTTTTTGACAAATATCTTTCAGGGCTAGCACAAAGACAAAAATGATTATTAAGTCTATAAAAGCAGGAAAATGGTGCTTTTGACAACTTATTTAATTTAGAAAATAATGAAAAACTATCTAGGTTAACATTTTCCGCATAAAACTCTTGACAATAATTCATCTCATAAATATCACCTAATTGTAAATGCTTTTTAATTGCACACACATTTTTAATATATTCTTTTTTACTAATTCGTGATTTAATTTCTATTGAATCACTAAGATTATTTATAATATCTATTTGACATATTTTATTAAATAAATAATCAATTTCCGACTCTAAATATGTTTCATTATAAATTATAGTAACAAGCTGTTTTTTGATTTTAATAATAATCTCGGCATTAAAAAAATGCATTTTAGGAAAAAATTGATTATCCATATTATCAGAGGACAGATTCTCAATGTCATTCTTTAAATCATATCCTAAGTAACCAAAAATCCAATCCGAAGATTTAGCTGTGAAACTAGCTAAAGATTTAAATGGATGCAAAGAATAATCTAATTCATGCTTTGATTTAAATGCCGCTAAAAAATCAAAGGGGTCCTGATCAAAAGAATTATTGTCAAAAACACAAAAGATATCAAAAATCCTCAAATACTCAATGATTTGATTTTTAAATTGATTTACATCAATAATACTATATGTTCTTTGTTTTTTAACCAGAATGAATAACGATATTGATTTTAAAATTATATATGTAATGCTCTATTTTCAGTAGCTGCCAATGCTGCTTCCTTCATAACTTCACTAAATGTTGGATGAGCATGAGTAATTCTAGCAATATCTTCTGCCGATGCTTTGTATTCCATCGCAACAACAGCTTCGGAAATTAAATCTGCACATCTAGGACCAATCATATGAACTCCTAATATTTCATCATTAACTGAATCTGCAATTATTTTAATAAAACCATCTGTATCCATAGATATTTTAGCCCTACCATTTGCCTTAAATGGAAAAATACCTATTTTAATGCTTTTTCCTAACTTTTTTAACTCGTCTTCAGTAGAACCCACCGAGGCTACTTCAGGCCAAGTGTATACAACACCTGGAATCAAATGGTGATTAATAATTGGTTTTTGACCGGCAATAACTTCAGCAACAAACACACCTTCCTCTTCGGCTTTATGTGCTAACATTGGCCCATTAATAACATCTCCTATTGCATAAATGTTAGAATGTATTGTTTGTAATTTACTATTTACATTAATTTTCCCTGAGTCACTAGTTGAAATCTCTACTGCCTTTAAATTAAGACCATCAGTATAAGCTTTTCTACCAATAGCTATCATGCAATAATCTCCGTTTAAAATTAATTTTTTATTAGATGAAGACAAAGCTATTAACTCGACATTTTTTCCAATATTTGTTACTGCTTTTACCTTATGAGATAAATAAAATTTAAAACCCAAATCCCTAATAAGTACTTTTTTTAATTCTGTTCCTAAACTATTATCCATGCCTGAGAGAATTCTAGAAGAATTATCAACCACTGATACTTCAGAGCCCATTCGAGCATATACTGACCCTAGTTCTAATCCAATAACACCAGCACCAACAATAATCATTTTTTTTGGAATCTCTTTTAAGGACAGAGCTTCAGTAGAAGAAAATATCCTTTTTTTATCTAAATTAAAGAATGGTAATGAAAATGGCTTAGATCCTGTTGCAAGGATAATATATTTACTTTTTAGTTTTTGTTCATTTTTATCATTTTTAACTAAAACTGTATTTTTATCTACAAATGAACCTACACCTTCAAAAACCTTAATTTTATTTTTTTTCATTAAAAAATCTAACCCCATATGCATTTCTGATACAATTTTAGATTTACGTTTCATAGTTTGATGAATATCAATTGTAATTTTATCAGAATTAATTCCATGATCTTTAAACTCGTGATTAGATTTAAAAAAATGCTCTGAAGACTCTAGTAAAGCTTTAGATGGAATGCAACCTACATTCAAACATGTGCCACCAAGTTTTGGATATTTTTCAATTATAGCAGTGTTCATACCTAACTGTGCACATCGTATTGCTGCAACATAACCACCTGGTCCAGATCCAATAACAATTACATCAAATGAATTCATATATATAAATTTTATTATACAAAAATAATAGTTCTATAATTTATTTGTTTAAAAATGATCTTTTATTCTCCACAAAAGAGAATAATAAAATAACAATTGCTAAAAAAGCAGATATTCTCCCTAGAAAATCTCCATGCTGTACATAAAAAGTTTTTTTATTATATAGTGGAATACATTGTTTGAGAGTTGATTTTTTATCCCAATCAACACTTAACTCTATCTCACCTAATTGATTAATAATAGAAGAAACACCTGTGTTTGCAGAACGAGCTACATACCTTCTCGTTTCAATTGCTCTTAAGGTAGCATACATATTATGCTGTTGGAACCCACTAGTTTTTTTCCACCAACCATCATTTGTAATAATAAAAATAACTTGAGCTCCTTTGCTAATAAATTTCCGCACATAATCACCATATATTGATTCATAACAAATAATTGGTGCACTAAGATAATTTTTTGACGATGAAAACAAAGACACTGTATCTTGTTTTGTGAAATTACCAACAGAAGTAGAATTACCTATTTTTAGAACTTTATCTTTTATGAAGGGATACAAAATATTTTGAAACGGCATCTGCTCTGCACCTGGAACTAATTTAGATTTAAAATAGTAATTAAGATTTAAATTGTTTAAATGAACAGCTGCATTATGTACTTGATAAAATTGATTTTTATGACTTGAAAAAGATTTTGCTGTAGCAGATTTAGGAGATAATTTAAGAATCATAGATCCTACAACTAAATTTAAATTCGGATATTGTCTTATTAATTGATTAAAAAATTTCACATCAATATTTTGCTCCATTTTATGATGCCATATTGGTGAACTTAAAAAAGTTTCAGGCAATATTATATAATCCAGTGTACTATCAATTTCCGATGATATAAAATTTAACATTGAAATAGTTTGATCCTGCTGAGAGATGGAAAACTTTTCCTTATAAGGATCAATATTTGGCTGTACTACTAAAACATTTACACTCTCTTCAGCTTCTATTAACTTATTTGCTTCATACATGTAAAGAGAAAAACACATAGGTGTGAAAATGCTTATAATAATGATAGAGAGATAGATATTTCTAAAATAAGAATTGTATATATTTCTATATAATTGAAAAAATAAAAGATTAATAATAAAAACCCACAGAGTCCCACCTAGCACTCCAGTTATAGAATACCATTGAATCCAGAGGGTGTGACCTGCAAACACATTACCTAAAGTTAACCAGGGCCAACTTAGATCCCAATTTAAATGTAAATACTCAAAAGCAATCCATAAAATAGGCAGCAACCATAAAGGGTTGTGTAATTTTAGTGCATTTTTAATCTTATTATAAAGAAAAAATACAAAAGTCATAAAAAAAGAATTACATAAAATTGCGAAAACTGCCCCAGCAAAATGAGCATGCCTAACCCATGAAGTTGTACATAAATTGAATAAAAAAAATGCTAAATAAATATAGATATAATAATTTCTTAAATTCAATTTATGATCTTGCTCACTTGATGCAATTATAAAAAGTGGTACTAGTGATATAAATATTAGGAAAATAAAACTTGTGTTAGGTGGCCAACTCAAAAAAAGTATTAAACCTGACAGAATTGATAAAATTATTTTTTTTAACATAGCAATAAATATAAAATAATTCTATCTTATCTGAAAAAATGAAAAAATATATACCACACATCATAACTTTAACAAGTTTGTGCTTAGGCATAATTTCGATTATTGAAAGTTGTAACTTAAATTTTAATACTTCCTCTTATTTAATATTTATATGCTTGTTTTTAGATGCTGTTGACGGAAGTATTGCAAGATACTTAAATACTAATTCTGAATTTGGTAAACAATTAGATAGTATTAGTGATATGATAGCATTTGGTTTAGCACCTGGAATACTAATATATAATTTTATGGATTTTAAATTTGAAAATTCCACAATAGCTTTCACTGCATTTATTATTCCAATATGTTCTTCATTAAGATTGGCTAAATATAATATTACAAATCACAACAAGTCTTTTAAGGGTGTAACAACCCCCGTAAATGCTATTTTTTTTAGCTCACTACCTTTAATAAATAGTTATACACTGAATGAAACGATATACAATGTATTCATTAATCAATTTAATATAACTTTGTTTATAATTATTATGTCTTTGTTATTAATTAGCTCAATAACAACATTTAGCATAAGAATTGATGAAATCAGACAGGATAAAAGAAAATTATTTTTTATTTTTATTTCACTATCTATATTATTCTTTTTTGAATTTACTGGATTACCAATTATAGTCTTTATTTATATTCTTTTAAGTATACTTAAAATAGTGAAATAATAATTTTAATTTAAACATATGAAATTTTCTGCCAAAATAAATATTATGCCTCAAGATGCATTACTAGACCCTCAAGGAAAAACAGTTGAAAATAACACATCAAAACTTGATATAAACAATATTACTAATATTAGAATAGGAAAGCACATTACATTTTGTGTTGAAAGTAATAATAAGGAAGATGCTATTAAAACAATTGAAAATATTTGTGAAAAACTACTGGTAAATCAAATTACTGAGAAGTATAATTACGAATTATCTAAAGAAGATTAAAACTTAAAGTTATCTCCTAAATATAATTTTCTTACTTCACTGTCATTAATTAATTCAGATGTTTTTCCATATTTTAAAACACTACCATCATAAAGTAAATATGACCTATCTGTTATAGACAATGTTTCCCTAACATTATGATCTGTGATTAAAACTCCGATATTTCTGCTTTTCAATTTTTTAACCATACTTTGAATATCCTGAATTGCAATAGGATCAACTCCTGCAAAAGGTTCGTCTAATAGAATGAAACTTGGTTTCATGGAAATTGATCTAGCTATTTCCACACGTCTTCTTTCACCCCCTGATAATAAATCAGCTCTAGTTTTTCTAATTTTCAATAAGCCAAAATCCTCCAATATATTTTCTAGTTCCTCACATCTCTTTATATTATCTACATATAAAGTTTCAAGTACAGTTAAAATATTATCTTCAACTGACATTTTTGTAAACACTGAAGGTTGTTGTGGCAAATAGCCCACCCCCTTTCTGGCTCTTATATACATAGGGTCTGATGAAATATCCATCTTATCTATTAAAACACTTCCTTCAAAGGATCTAATTAACCCAACTAACATATAGAAAGTGGTAGTTTTTCCAGCCCCATTTGGACCTAATAACCCAACAATTTCACCTCTTTTCAAATGAATAGACACATCGTTCACAACATACCTATCTCCATATTTCTTTTTTAAATTATTAGCTGTAAGAATCATGTTTTAGAGGATGTTAAAGTAGCAACTAAAATTGAAAATTCGTATAACAAAAATATTGGTAATCCTATCAAAATTTGGCTAAATATATCAGGTGGTGTTAATATCGATGCAATTATTAATATAATAACGAATGAATGTCGTCTATATTGCCTCAATTGTTTAGAGTTTATAAAATTAAATCTTGTTAAAAAATAAACACATAACGGTAGCTGAAATAATAATCCTGTTGTTAAAATGATAGTTGTAATAGTTTTAATAAATGAAATAAAATGAATATTATTTTCAATCACATCACTAATCATATATGAACTTAAAAAATTAATTGAAAAAGGAATAATTACATAATAACCAAATACAATACCAAACACAAATAGAACAAATGAAAAGATGAAAAAAATAATTGATATTTTTTTTTCGTTCTTATACATAGCAGGAGAAATAAACGACCATAATTCGTATAATAAGTATGGAAAAGCGATAATTATTCCGCCAACAAAAGAAACTAAAAGATGCATAGTAAATTGACCTGCCATTTCAACATTCATTAAAATAAAAGGCATGTCTTTTATACACAATTTTTCCGATAAATTACATAAAAAAATATATGTAGGGAAATCATTGTTTTTACATGCAAAAACAATGTTGTCAAAAATAAATGATTTATTTAAAAATGCTATTAATGCACCTACACAAACAGCACACAAAGATCTAGTAAAGTGCCATCTTAATTCCTCTAAATGAGTTAGAAATGGTTGTTTATCATTAACTTCTTCCATAGAATTAAAAAATATTATGTTTTACGATATCATGTAAATGAATAATTCCACAATACTCATCTTCTGAAAAAACTAATAATTGAGTAATACTATATTTCTTCATAATACTAAATGCTTTATAAGCTAATTCATTTTTATTAATTGTTTTTGGATTAAGTGTCATTAAATCAGATGCAAGTACATTTGAAATATCTTGTCTAGTTTCTAGCATTCTTCTAAGATCACCGTCAGTAATAATACCAATAATTTTTTTATCAAGAGATACTGCAGTAGCACCTTGCCTATTTGATGAAATTGCAATAATTACTTTCTCTAAAGTATCCGTTGCTAATACTAAAGGCTGAGTATGAAAATCACATAAATCATTAACAGATAGATTCAACTTCTTACCCAATGACCCACCAGGATGAACTTTCGCAAAATCTTCCTCGGTAAAATTATTTAGTTGCAATAAACTAACTGCTATTGCATCACCCATAACTAATTGAGCCGTAGTACTAGTAGTTGGTGCTAAATTATTTGGACAAGCTTCTTTAATAATAGAGACATCTAGTATAAAATCTGAATTTATTGCTAAATAAGACTCTTTATTTCCAGTCATTGCAATTATTTTAACATTCATTTTTTTTATTAACGGTAATAATTTTATTAACTCTTCCGTGTTACCACTTTTGGAAATAAATAATACAATATCATTATTATTAATATTACCCATATCACCATGTAAAGCATCACTTGCGTGTATAAATGATGCAAGAGTCCCTGTTGAATTTAAAGTAGCTACAATTTTTCTGCCAATTATACCGCTTTTACCTAATCCAATAACAATAAGTCGACCTGAATTGTTTGAAATTAACTCAACAATTATTTGAAAATCTTCGTTAATTCTATCAATTAAAGTGTTTAAAGATGCTAACTGCTCTTTAATTAATTTTTTTGCTGTTTTGATAATATCAATGTGCTTTTTCATATTTAAATTCTAAAAAAAGAATTAACTTAATATAGGCAAACTTAATTGTATTTTTATTAAAAATCTCATTTACAAATGGAAAACATCAATAAACAAATTAATAATTGTTTAAACACATTTTTTGGATTTAAAAAATTTAAAGGCAAGCAAGAGCATGCAATTAAATCTATAATAAATGGAAATAACACATTTGTAATTATGCCAACTGGCGGAGGAAAATCATTGTGCTACCAATTACCTGCTATTTTACTTGAGGGGACTGCAATAATTATATCTCCTTTAATTGCATTAATGAAAAATCAAGTTGACTCAATTAGAAGTTATGCTAATAATAATAATATTGCACATTTTTTCAACTCAAGCTTATCAAACAGCGAAAGAGAGATTGTGAAAAAGAATGTTATAAATGGAAATACAAAATTATTATTTGTTGCACCAGAAACAATTAACAAGAAACAAAATTTAGATTTTTTAAAAAAATGTGAAATTTCTTTTTTTGCTATTGATGAAGCTCACTGTATTTCTGAATGGGGCCATGATTTTCGCCCTGAATATAGGAGATTAAAAAAGACCATTAATGAAATTACTAATAAGCCTATTATTGCTTTAACAGCAACAGCAACAAAAAAAGTAAAAAATGATATCATTAAAAATTTAGGCATTGAAAACAGTAAAGTATTTACTTCGTCATTTAACAGACCTAATCTATACTATGAAATTCGTGAAGAAAAAAATGTAGAAAAAAATATCATTAAATTTATAAAACAAAACCCAAATAAATCAGGTATTATATATTGCTTGTCTAGAAAAAAAGCGGAGGAAATTTCTGAACTCTTAAATTTAAATAATTTAAATAGCTTACCGTATCATGCAGGATTAGAACAAAAGATTCGTATGCAAACTCAGGATGCATTTTTAATGGAAAAAATTAATATTGTAGTTGCTACTATTGCTTTTGGTATGGGAATTGACAAACCCGATGTTAGATATGTAATCCACTATAACTTACCTAAAAGTTTAGAAAATTATTATCAAGAAACTGGAAGATGTGGTCGAGATGGCGGAGAAGGACAATGCATTTTATATTATAAAAAAGAAGATGTAGAAAAATTTCAAAACTTTAACTCTAAAAAAAATGGGAATGAAAAAGAAATTAGCATTCGACTATTAGAAGAAATGGTGACATATATTGAAAATTCAAACTGTCGAAGAAAGAAAATATTACATTATTTCGGTGAAGAATATGACACCTCAAATTGTGAAAAAAAATGTGATAATTGCAAATATCCAACCCAAGAAAAAGATTTTCAAATTCATTTAATGAATATAATAACCACACTGCTTAAACAAAATAATTTAATTGACACAAATCAATTAATAACAAGAATTCTAACAGAAAAGAAAGATGATGCAAATCAACTTTTGGAGTTAAACCAGCAAATTCTTAAACAAATAATTGAAAAAGCAATTACAGATAATCTAATAATAAAAGATGTCAATTCTAATAGTAAATTAAAAATTACGAAAAAGGGAGAATTATATTTAAACCAACCTTCGCCTTTTATGATTTATCAAAAAGTTAAAAAAATAATTAAAAAAGAAAAGTTAACATTTGATTATAAACTAGTATCAATTTTAAAAGAAATTAGAAAAAAAATATCCATTGAAAAAAACGTGCCTCCATTTATTATATTTCAAGACCCTTCTATTCATGATATGGCAATGCAATTTCCAACAAATAAT